>OJBB01000382.1_pt1 | contig 15538 bp, 10 predicted proteins | sample 1590401 | NCBI WGS metagenome assembly OJBB01 (sample SAMN05416789, study PRJEB24817) | seawater metagenome | isolation source: Sea water | place: Canada:Atlantic | collected 2013-07 | reverse complement strand
CATAGGGAATGAATCCGGTCGTTGATAGATTGACTTGTAAAAGCGGCTGTGGCTGCGGTGAAGGTCATGGACACTTGGTCAGTGCGGGTTATGGCCCGCAGACGATCACTTAGGCCAGAGCTTCATTGATTTTGGCGACCAGTTCCGCTTCCTGCGGCGGCTTCACCACATAACCGAAGGCGCCTTGCCGTTCGCCCCAAACCTTGTCCGTTTCCTGATCTTTAGTGGTTACCAGAATTATCGGGATGCTCTCGGTGACAGGGTCGCGGGTTATCTTTCGGGTTGCCTGGAAGCCGTTTAGCTCCGGCATAACCACATCCATAAGGATCAAATCGGGGTGTTCCTGTTTGGCTTTTTCAATTCCTTCCATGCCGTTGCTGGCAGTAACGACATCATGGCCCTGGCCTTGGACAATCTTAACCAGATTGCTCCGCTGGGTTGGGGAATCGTCCACCACAAGAATTTTGGCCATGCTGCTCTCCTCAAGCCGGTATTGATCCCATCGGCTGTTTTTTATATATGTCTCGACCCAATCGCGAATCATACCAGTGGCGGCTTAAAAGGTAAGCTGTCGAATTATGGCACATGTGTGCCGCTTAGCGTCGCGAGGGGGCAGCAAGCGGTAACAGTTCGCCGCTGTGCGCCCAGTATACTCGGGTGTGACTTGTGCTTGCGTTGTCATCTCGTCAGCGTGTGAGCGCTGCGCCGTCCCCATAGCAGGATCGGTAGCACAATCAGGCCCGTCACCAGGGTCCAGCGGGCCAGGGACCAGAAGCTGTTGGCCAGGGCTTCGCCGTGATGCCCCACCAGTGGGGCGAATGAGGCAATGGTAAGGCTGCCCAGCCCCGTTATTAGTAGCCAGTACAGCGCCAATGCCTGGGTCTGTTGGCGACGACGGAATAGGCTCCACAGGAAGGCCAGACCCAAGCCAAGCATTAGCAACCAGAGCACGCCGGCGGGGGCGATCAGCTGCAGGTTAGCCTGTTCGCTGGCCACTGATTTGAGCAGTGGCAGACAGGCAAACACTTTTAGTAGCAGGGTGGGCCCTAGTAGCATCGCCCACCATAGGTTGCCGCCTAGGCCTTGCGGGCCGGGTTGTTGGCGATAATGGATAGGATCAAAGCGCCAAGCGCGCTGTAGCAGGTTGGGCCAATGGCGTGGTGCTAGATGTTGGCTGAGCCCTTGGAAACGATCGCGCTGTTCTTCGATCAGCATAAGCATGGCGGGCACGACTAGCAGAATCAGCCCGGTGCCGAACAGTAGCCCGAACACCAGGCTCACCGCCATGGGTTTGAGAAACTGGGCTTGCAAGGAGCTTTCGAACAGAATCGGGGTGAGCCCGGCCACGGTGGTAATGGAGGTGAGCAACACTGCACGTAAACGGCGCACACAGGCTTCGGTGATTGCTTGGAAACGTTCCATGCCTTCCGCCACCAGTTGTTGGTAAAAGCTCACCAGAACAATGGAGTCGTTAACGATAATGCCGGACAGACCAAATAGTCCCATGGCCGAGAACATGGAAAATTTGATTCCAAACGGGGCGGTGAAAATATGCCCGATGACCGCACCGGTGAGGCCGAAGAAGATCGCTGTCATGATCGCTAGCGGCCAGGAATAGGAGCTGAACACCCAGGCCAGCACGATATAGATAATGGCTAGGCCAACCAGGGCGCCGGTGGCCAGATCTTGCAGGTTTTCGGCTTGTTCTTGCAGTTTGCCTTCGTAGCCAACGCCGATGCCATATCGGCTCTTCAGCTCCGGGAGAATGCCGTCGTTGAGTATGGCGATGATTTCGTTGGCGTTGCCCTGTTCCGGGTCTAGGTCTGCGTATACGGTCACTGCCAGCTCGCCGTTAACCCGGCGTAGCAGATCGACCCCCTTGCGGGCGTCAAAAGTGACAACGTCGCGCAGAGGAATGGCTTCACCCTGACTGGTGATGATCGGTAGGCGTTCAATGGCGCTGAAGCGGCGACGTTCGCTGTCGGGCAGCATCACCCGCACTTCTACTTCGTCATCGTCTTCGTTGTAAAGTTGAGCCAAGCTGCCGTCGAAGGCCGCCCGTAGCTGGGTGGCTACCTCACTGAGAGTTAGTCCTAGGGCGCGGCCCTGGGCGGTCAGTTCGAATGTCAGTTGTTCCTTACCGTAGGGCAAGTCGTCATCCACGTTGCTGACGCCAGAGAATTCGTCTAGGCGTTCCTGCAAGGTGAGGGATGCTGCTTTCAGGGTGGCGGCATCACTGCCGGTGAGTTTCACCTCAATGGGTTTGCCTGGAGGGCCCGCTTGTGGCTGGGAGATAGTAAGACGATCCAAGCCCGCGGGCATGGAAAGTTTTTCACGCCAGGCCTGCATCAGTTCGTCGTTGGAGATTTCTCGATCCGAGCCGGTATAAACCTCGGCGACCAGAGTGCCGTATTCATCACCGAATTGGTCCTGTCGGCCACCGATATTGGCGAAGCCTGCGGCGGCGCCATGGTGTCTGATAATAGTGTGGACCAGATGCCCACCCAGTTCTTCGTTGGTCTCTTCCAGGGTGTGTTCCAGCTCGGCAAGGAAGGTGTTCACCTGTTGCTTGTCGGTACCGGAGGAAAATTCCACTACGGCACGCAACTGGTCGCCGTCCACCGGCGGGAAAAAAGTGAATTTGAGCCAACCGGTAGCCACCAGAGACAGTGCCATGATAAAGGCACATATGGCGGACACGCTGACCAGTTTGCGGTGTTTGATCGACCATTCTACCAAGGGGCGGAAGCGCTCATCACGGAAGCGGTTGAAGCCGACGTCGATACGTTCGCGCAGGCCGCTAGCCTTTACCTCTATACCGCGGAAGCTGTGGTGTAAGTGCCCGGGCAGAACCAGGAAGCATTCCATCAGTGAGGCAAGGATCACACAAATCATGACGAAGGGGATGTCGAAGGCAATTTTGCCCATGGCGCCGCCCATCATGCCCAGCGGCAGGAAGGCGGCAATGGTGGTCGTCGACGAGGCCACCACCGGCCAGAACATGCGTCGTGCGCCCCCCAGGGCCGCGCGCTGGGCGGATTCCCCTTGCTGCAGATGGGTGAGCGTGTCTTCGCCCACCACAATGGCGTCATCCACAATCAAGCCAAGAGCCAAAATCAGGCCGAATAGGCTGATCATGTTGATGGTGCCGCCGAACACCCAAAGGATGCCCAGGGTGGCCATGAACGACACAGGAATGCCCACGGTGACCCACCAGGCCACCCGGGCGTTGAGGAAGAAATAGAGGGTGAGAATGACCAGTATTAGTCCGGAGATGCCATTCCATAACAGGGTGGATATGCGCTCTTGTACGTGTTTCCAGGCTTCGAAGTAGAACGTCATTTTGACGCCCTGGGGCAGCGAGTGTTTGTGCTCTGCTCCCCAGGTGCGGACCTTTTCTGCCAGGTCGAGCATGTCGTCGTCTTCGCCGCGCATCACTTGTAGCTCAATGGCGGGGTTGCCTTCGAAGGTGAGCGTTGCTTGGTCATCCCGGGGACGTCGTTCGATGATGGCTACGTCGCCTAAGGTTAGCTGCTGGCCGTCGGCGGTGGTAATCAGAGGGAGTTCGGCAAACGTCTTTTCATCACGGCGTTGGCCCAGAGCGCGCAGCTGCTTGGCGGCGTCGTCACGGCCCACTGTGCCGGCGGGGGTGTCTTGGCTGAAGCTACGTACTTTATCGCCGATTTGCCCGAGGGTCATGCCCAAGTCATGGAGGGTGCTGGTGGGTACCTGGATGGCCATTTCTTCTTCGGGAAGGCCGATGAATTCAACTTTGCCGACGCCTAGCGCCAGCAGTTCGTCTTCCATTTCCCGCACCAGTGGGCGGAGTTCTTCTCGGCTGCCGTTTTCTGTGGAGACTAGAATCGAGGTGACCGGTGAATAACGGGTGATTTTCTGGATTACCGGGCGTTCCGCATCTTGTGGCAGGTTGCGGATGGAGTCGATGCGTTGACGTACTTCGTCTAGGGCTAGGCCCAGGTCGCTGCCGTCTTCCAGTTCGATAAAGATAGCGCTGGCGCCTTGCTGGGAGCGGGCGATAAATTTACGGGTGTTGGGTAAGGTTTTTAGGGCCTGCTCAACGGGGATGGTGATGGAGCGCTGCACATCTTCCGGGCTGGCACCGCGCCAGGGGATGGTCACGGTGACATATTCAAAGTCGAAGTCGGGGAATAGCTGGGTGTTAAGCCGGGTTAGGCCTAGCACCCCGAGCATGATCATCAGCACCATCAGCAGATTGGAGGCAACTTTGTGTTCGGTAAAGCTGGCAATCAGGCCTCGCGACTCATTCACTGTCGCTGCCCTCGCTGTTCTGCTCTGTTGCGTTCACTGGGGGTGGGGGGCTCTCGCCACCTGTATCTAGACTGTTTTGGGTACTGGTATCGGCATTACTGCCGGGTACAGGCTGTGCGTCCACTGCTAGGCCGACGATGGCCTGGGGCAATTGGGTTGTCATAATGCGTTCGCCGCCTTGCAAAGCATCGGCACGCAGCAATAAACGGGGCTCTTCACTATCAATTGCTTCACCGACGATTTCAGCGGACACTCGCTGCAGGCGGTTATTACTGTCGATACGATAGAGTCGATCAAGCCCGTGCAGAGCAGTGGCAGGCAGGGCCAGCAGCTGCGGCTGCGCGGGGAGTGTCAGGGTAATGGTCAATGGACGGCCCAGGGCCGCGGTGGGTGCACCTTTGGCTCCGTCGCCGCTGAAGGCAAAAAGGCCATCGATACCACCGCGAGCGTCGGCGGCATCCCCGGCCAGCCGTTTCAGTTTGAGGGGCAAGGTATAGCCTTCCAGCTGGGTGCTGGCGGATAGGTCTCCGTCGATCAAACCTTTACGGACTGCGGGCAAATAGCGATCGGGAATCTGCGCGCGGACTTCCAGTTCGGTGTCTGCAAACAGTTTGATAAGGGGCTCGCCAGGGCGAACCCGCTCGCCGGGGGCCACACTTACCTGAGTCACGGTGCCATCGAAAGGGGCATTGACGGTGGTGCGGGCCAGATCAATTTGTGCCTGCTTAAATTGAGCTTCGGCGCTGGCCAGCCGGGCCTTCATGCGAGCGAGCTCATTACCAAAATCGCTGACACTGAGCTGGCGCAAGCTGAGTGACAGGTCTGCCCGTGCTTGCGCTTCTTCAGCTTGGTCTAACTGGGTCTGGGCTACCAGCTTACGCTCACGTAAGGTTCGGATACGCTCCAGATTGTCGGCGGCCAACTTGGCCAGTTTCTTTTCCAGCTCCAGATTATTTTTGTCACTTTGGTGGCGCAGTCGAGAGGTTTCTAGCTGGGCTGCGGCTTCGTCGCGGGCAGCCTTGGCGCGATCTCGGGCTAGGGCTGCCTCGGTATCGTCCAGTTGGATCAGTACTTGACCCTTCGAGACTCGATGGCCGGCACGTACGGGGATACTGTCTACATTAGCAGTGACCACAGCGGTCAGGCTGGCGGCTCGGGGGGATTGAACCCGTCCTAACAATTGAATTTGCGGAGAACGTGCCTGCGGATCGGCTAGCTCAAAGCGTACCCTGGCATTGTTGTCGGCCACGTCGCGAGTGGGGGCCGAGGGCTTGAGTACGGCAAGTAAAATAATCGCTAGAACGGTGCCCAGAATAACGCGGGCAACCGGGGGAGTTCGTTTCAGGCGGTCTCGCAAGGGAATTCCTTTATCGATAATAATTCTCAGCCAGGTATTTTAGCGTTTTCTTATAAGAGTTCCTAATTCGCGGCCTCTACCTTCATCGTTGGCAATGTTTTTATACAATCTCTTCGTGTCATTTTCTTGCACGTTCGGGCCACAAAGCGTAAATCAGGGGCAGTGAAACCTTCGGAGGCGCCGTGAGCGAACAACAAGACAAGATTCTAGTCGTGGATGACGATGCGCGACTGCGCAGCCTGTTGCAACGTTTTCTTGAAGAGGCGGGCTATACGGTGAAGGCCGTGGGGGATGCCGAGCAGATGGACCGAGCCTTGTCTCGTGAGCTGTATTCTCTAATGGTCTTGGATTTAATGCTACCGGGAGAGGACGGATTGTCCATATGCCGGCGTCTGCGCGAAGCTGAAAATATCATGCCGATCATTATGCTCACCGCCAAGGGCGATGATGCAGAGCGCATTGAGGGGCTCGATGCCGGGGCCGATGACTATCTGCCTAAGCCGTTCAACCCCAAGGAGCTGGATGCCCGTATCCGTGCGGTTTTGCGTCGGCATGTGCGAGAGTTGCCCGGTGCACCGAGTAAGGAAGAAGGGTCGGTGACGTTTGGCCCTTGGCTGCTTGATCTGGGCAACCGCACGCTAACCCGTGACGGTGACCCACAGAGCTTGACCACGGGTGAATTCGCCGTGCTTAAGGCGCTGTTGCAGAACCCTCGTGAGCCGCTGACTCGGGACAAACTGATGAGCTTGGCCCGTGGCCGTGAGTGGTCTGCTATGGAGCGCTCCATTGACGTGCAGGTATCACGCTTGCGCCGCCTACTGGAAGACGATCCTTCTAAGCCCCGCTACATCCAGACCGTATGGGGTGTGGGGTATGTTTTTGTACCTGATTGAACGTGCCGGACCTTGACGCCGGAGGCCTGACGCTTAAAGTCGGAGGGTCCTTTTTTTGTCTGGCGTTCAGCGTCTAGCTTCTGGCGGTTTATCAATGACACTCTATCCCCGTACTGCCTTTGTCCGCTCCGCTGTTGTGGTGGGGCTGGTAATTGGTATTAGTCAGGCGTTGACGCTGTTGTTCTTCGCCCGTAATGCCTACCTGCCTGGCATTCGTGAATATGCTCGCCTGACAGTTTTGCAGGCAGAGTTGACCTTTGATACCCCGCGGGCATTAGCGGATCAGGACCTGGCCGATCGGCTGGGCCGTGCCTCTGGTATTACGGTGGCCATTCCAGAAGAACTGCACGATGGCATCATGCTGCTGTCGCGTCCGGTGGTGGGGCGTTTTCAGGAAGAGCTGGAAAGTATGCTCGAAGAGCCTGTGACGGTGCGACTGGGGGACAGCCGCCAACCTGTTCTGTGGGTCAATGCGCCGTCGTTTGGCAAGCAGTGGGTGCGCGTGCCTATGGCGTTCTTCCGGGATTACGATCGCTACCTGTTGTTGGGCTGGGGGGTGACGGTGCCGTTACTCGCGATTATCGGTGGCTTGCTGATTGCCAGGGGGCTGAATTTACCGTTGCGCCGGTTGGCCAAAGTGGCTCTGAAAGTGGGGCGTGGAGAAGCGGTGCCAGTATTGGATACCACCACTGGGACGGAAGAGATTCAGGCGGTAAATAGCGCCTTTAACCGAATGGCCCGTGATTTACAGCATGCCCAGCGAGATCGAGCATTGTTGTTGGCCGGGGTGTCCCATGATTTGCGTACGCCACTCACGCGCCTGCGTTTATCCGCAGAATTCATGCAGGACGAAGAGTTGGCAAAAGGCATTATCGAGGACATTGAGGATATGGACGCGATCCTGGATCAGTTTATTTCCTTTATCCGTGACGGTGCCGATGAGCAGCCGGATTTTGAGAATTTGAATGACTTGATTCAGGAAGTGGCCGGTAAGTATTCGCCTGAACAATTGCGGTTTGAACTAGAAGACTTACCCCGGCTTATGCTCAAGCGCCTAACCATAAAGCGGATGCTGGCTAATCTGGTGGGCAATGCGTTTAAGTACGGCGCCTCACCAGTAGAGGTGCGCACCGCTGTTGCCGAGAACAAGGTGCTATTAACGGTGCGTGATCATGGCCGCGGTGTCCGCGAAGAGGATATCCCGTTGCTGCTGCAACCATTTTCCCGAGGTGAAAAGGCTCGCACCTTGAGTGGCAGTGGTTTGGGCCTTGCCATCGTGAAACGGATTGTGGATATGCACCACGGTGAAATCCGTTTAGCCAACCATCCTCATGGTGGACTATTGGTTGAAGTGCGGTTTCCGGTAACCGGAAAGTTTGTGCAACCGGAACCCTTGTCTGCGGGCGTGAGATAAGGAGCCTTGTTACCTGCTAACCACAGATGCCTTTATTGATTGAGTCATCAAAGGTGCGGGGAGCTCGGCTTGGCGCTGAGAGCAGTGATGATGACCTTCCTTCAGGGACCCTCCTGCCAGAAATACAGTCGCTGGCCGATGGCCAAAGCTATTCTTACCTACCTAGGTGCCTAGCGCATCGGACGCGTTATGGTTGGGCCAGCCTCGATTAGTCTTTCTCGCTGAATGCACTAAGCAGGGTTAGTACCTCTTGGTCTGGGAAGCCGTCGGCGACCATGCCGTTGGCTTGCTGGAAACGGCCGATGGCCTTGCGGGTGCTTGGGCCCATCAGGCCATCTTCTTCACCCGCATCGAAGCCTTTTTCGTTCAGGGTGTGCTGTACCCGGGTAACTTGTTCTCGGGTTAGGCGTGGGGCAGGTACCGGTGCTTGGGCCAGCTCGCCGCCACCGGCGATGCGGTCAGCTAGCCGCCCCACGGCAATGGCGTAAGACTCTGAGCGGTTCCAGCCCATGATCACGCGGAAATTCTGGTAGGCAAGGAAAGCCGGGCCATTATGGCCGGAAGGCACAATCACAGCGGCCTGCATGTCTGCCTGTGGCAACGGTTGGCCATTGGGCATGGTGATGCCCATGTCAGCCCAGTCGCTCAGAGAGCGCTGGTGGCTGAACCCGGTGAGTTGGTAGTCGAAGGATTTAGGTAGGCGCACTTCACGCCCCCAGCGTTGTTCGCGTTCCCAGCCGAGTCCTTGCAGAAAATTGGCGGCTGAAGCCAGCGCGTCATCGGTGGACTTCCACAAATTGCGTTTTCCGTCACCATCATGGTCCACCGCGTAGCGTAGGAATACCGCGGGCATGAATTGGGTCTGGCCCATGGCGCCTGCCCAGGAGCCTTCCATTTGCTTGGCTTCAGCGTCGCCGGCCTGAATGATACGCAGGGCATTGAATAGCTCGCTGGAGAAATACTCTCCACGCCGGCCTTCGCAGGCCAGGGTGCTCAGGGAATCCAGCACCGGAATGCTGCCAAGGAATCCGCCATAGTTGGTTTCCAAGCCCCAAAAAGCCACCAAGTAATGGCCGGGAACACCGTATTCACGGGCCAGCTCTTGCAGTAGGGGTTGTTGCTCCCGGTATTTCTTGCGGCCGGTTTCAATGCGCGTTTCGCTCACCCGGCGGGTGTAATAATCGGAAAAACTGCTGGTGAATTCCGGCTGGCTGCGGTCCAGTTCAATGACCCGCTCGTTCAGCTTTACGGTATTTAAGCTACGGCTTATCACTTGGGCGGGGATGCCTTCCTCATGGGCCTGGGCGCGTAATTGGGCCATGCATTGTTCAAACTCGGCCTTATCCAGGGCATAGCTGGCATGGCTGGCGAGCAGAGTGCTACCGGCAAACAGGGCGGCGCGAATCGAGGGCATGAGGTCTCCACCGTCATAGGGAATCGGTCAGGATAATGCGTCACAAAGCATAACGCTGTTGCTGCTCAGTTGTGGCAACAAAACTGAAAAAAGAGGAAAAACGGTTTCTTGACGGTGCGCTCTCGGCGCAATGACAGCGGCAAATAAAAGGTGCAGACTTTTGTTTTCGCCACGGCTTCAAGCAAGGAGGGCCTGTGAAGCATCAGTATGCTGTGATCGGTTTGGGCAGTTTTGGTTCGACCATTGCGCAGGAGCTTACCCGCTTGGGCCATGATGTGATGGGGGTGGATATCGATGGGGAACGGGTGGAGTGTTATGCCGACAAATTGTCACAGACTCTGATTGCCGACGGTACCAATGACAAGGTGATTGCCGAGCTGGAGATGACGGCTTTTGATGCGGTTGTGGTGGCCATTGGTGAGAACCTGGAGGCCAGCATTCTTACTACTTTAGCGTTAAAAAGTGCGGAGGTGGAGCAGGTGTGGGTGAAAGCGATCAGCGAGCCTCACCACCGGATCTTGTCGCGGCTGGGCGCCAACCGGATCATTCATCCTGAGCATGAAATGGGTATTCGGGTTGCCCAGACTATCGTTCACCCGGAAATGCTCGACTATATCTCCTTAGGGAATGACTGGTTGGTGGTTGAGGTCAAGGTGGATAAGCGATTTGCGGGCAAGGCCGCGTCTGAATTGCCTTTGGGCGATGATGAGCTGCGCTTGGCGCTAGTCAAGCGAGGGACCCAGGTCTGGCAGTCGCCCTTTGAAGACTTACTGTTGCAAGAGAGGGATCAGTTGGTGCTGATGGGCACATTGAACGACCTGCTGCGGTTTTCTAAAGCGCAATGAGGCCCTGGTTCGCTCGCCGGCTCGGGGCGCCCCGTTCCCATACCCACAAGCCTCTAGTGTCACCGCCAGCGGCGCTGGCCGGCAGTTTTCTTCTGTTGATTGTGCTGGGCTCTTTGTTGCTTAAGTTGCCCATGGCGACCCATTCCCCGATTAGTTGGTTGCAGGCCATGTTTACGGCCACTTCGGCGGTGACGGTAACCGGTTTGTCGGTGGTGGAGGTGGGCGGACAATTCACTCTGTTCGGGAAATGGGTGTTGTTACTGCTGATCGAGGCGGGTGGCATTGGCATTATGACCTTCGCGGCGGCCACTTTGTTGGCCATTGGGCACCGCTTAGGTATTGGCGAGCAGCAGCTCATTCGTGATTGCATGAATTATAGCCGGGTCAGTGATATTGCTTGGCTAATCCGCCGGATTCTGGTCGTGGTTGTGGTGGTGCAGGCGGTGGGCATGGCGTTGTTGATGTGCATCTGGGTGCCTGCGCTGGGCTGGGGGGAAGGGACCTTTCACAGCCTTTTCTATACGGTGTCGGCCTTCAATAATGCCGGCTTTGGCCTTAGTGCCGATAGCCTCACCAGCTGGGGCGGCCACTGGGGTATTGTGCTGGTCATTACCGCCATGATTATTGTCGGGGGGCTGGGCTTTACGGTGCTGGCGGATTTCGGCAAAGGCTGGCGCTGGCGAGGGTTATCGTTGCACAGCAAGCTGATGTTGGTGGGTACAGCGGTGCTGTTGTCGGTAACGTTAGTGTTTTTCATGCTGGCCGAGTGGAATAACCCAGGCACCCTGGGGGGCATGAGCCTCAGCGACAAACTGGCAGCCTCTTGGTTTCATGCGGTAACACCTCGTACTGCCGGGTTTAATGTGGTGGATGTGCGTGCGTTGTTATTGCCGACCAGTTTGCTTTATCTGCTGCTGATGTTTATCGGTGCGGGCACCAATTCCACCGGTAGCGGGATCAAGGTCACTACCTTTATGGTCTTGTTGTTGGCTACCCGTGCTTTTTTGCGTGGCCGCCCTCTGCCAGTGATTTTTGGCCGGCAGATTTCCTCCACCTTGGTGTATAAATCCCTGGCGATTACCTTTATTGGCTGCGGGGTATTGTTCGCGGCCTTGATGGCGTTGTCGGTCACCGATGCGCAATTGGGATTCGAGAATCTTGTGTTCGAAGTGGTGTCTGCCTTTGGCACAGTGGGGTTATCACGGGGTATTACCGATGAGCTGTCTTCCGCGGGCCAGTGGGTGATTATGCTGGTGATGTTTGTGGGGCGGATCGGTCCGTTGACCCTGTCATTTCTGTTGACGCGCCCCCGCCAACCGGTGGTGCGTTATCCGGAGGGCGAGGTGTACATTGGTTAGCGCGCGTCTACAAATGTATTCCGACGCTTTATTGGGCGGGTAGATCAATCTGCTGACGTTTTACCCGAATAGCGCTGCTTCGGGCTAGGATTTCCATGCTCCGTGCCTCGCAATGGGCGCGAGTGAAAGCGGCCCCGAACAGCAGGATCATGGAGGAGAAATATACCCACATCAGCAGTACCACCAGAGAGCCGGCAGCGCCGTAAGTAGACGCCGTGGCGGTGTGGGCTAGGTACAAGCCGATTAGCGCGCGGCCCACAGAAAACAGAATGGCGGTGATCAGTGCCGCTGGCATTACTGCTTTCCAATTTAGCACTACATCGGGCAGTACTCTGAACATGGTGCCAAACAGCAGACCGATGACCACCAGTGAAACCGTCATTTCAAAGATCACCACCACACTACTATGAATCGGTAGCCAGCCCTCCGCGTAGACGATGATCGCCTGCACCACTACGTTCAGAAGGAGCGAAACCAGCAGTACAAAACCCAGAGAAACGACCACGGTGAGAGACAAAAGCCGACTTTTGATCAAGGCCGCAATGGTGTTGCGTGACGGTCGCGGCATTACCTCCCAGATGGCATTCATGGAGCGCTGCATCTGGGCAAAGACTGTGGTGGCACCAATGACCATCACTAGTAAGCTGAGCAAGCCGGCGAGCAAACCTTGGCGGGGCGTTTGAGTGTTGGCGATGGCGTTGCGCACTTCGTTGGCCGCTTCCGGGCCGATGGTGGCTTCCAATTGACCGAGAATTTCTGCCATTGCGGCATCGCTGGTCATCACCAAGGAGATGACTTTTACCGCCAGAATGATTACTGGGGCGAGAGAAAACAAGGTAAAGAAAGCCAATGAGCCGGCATAGCTTACGGCGTTACCCTCCAGCCACAGGGTTACACTGCGTTTGAGAATACTGAACCAATACAGGAAAGAGTCTTTCATCGGGATACTATCGTCCATGAAGTTGCTAGCAGTGCTAGTGTAGCGGGGGAGGCTTAGACGTTGAAAGTCTTGGATTCAATAGCGCGGGAATGGGGCGCCTCCAAGTGGGTTGGTGGTGGATGCTGCGAGAAGCATGAGTCGCCGTCCCACAGTTTTAGACACGGCGACTACATGGCTGTTGAAGCGATCACGCTTAGACTCCGTAATGGAGTGAGCGTATTGCTTGCGGGGTCCTTTAATGCAGCTTTAGCCTAGGGCGTACCAGCTTGTTAAAGCGCCCGGCAATTAACAGCATGATGGTACGTGGCCAGCCGTAAAGCGCGGCTTGGTGCATGCGATACAGGCTGATATACATCATTCGGGCGAGCCAGCCTTCCACAAAGAAGTTACCGCCCTTCAGGTTGCCCATCAGCATGCCCACCGAGCTGTAATTGGACAGCGATACTAGGGAGCCGTGGTCCTTGTACTCGAAGGGCTTCGGGTCGCGGTGCATTAGCAGCCGTTGCAGGCTGCGGGCAGTGTGCTGCGCCATTTGCTGGGCGGATTGGGCCCGTGGCGGGATCGGGCGTTCCGAGCCTTCTGGGATCAAGAATGCCGCATCACCGATGACGAAAATATTTTTTTGGCCCTTGGCTTGCAGCGTCGGCTCGACTTCTACCTGATTAATACGGTTGGTGCTGAGGCCGTCGATTTGGCTCAGCCATTTTGGACATTTTACCCCGGCAGCCCAGACCAGTAGGTCTGCCTTGATCGGATCGCCGTCTTTAGGCACCAAGGCTTCGGGGGTTGCTTCGGCGATCATGACGCCAGTGCGCACCTTCACTCCCAGGCCTTCCAATCGTTTGGTGGCGGTGGCGGACACTCGCTCGCTAAGCACCGGCAGAATGCGCGGTGCGGCTTCGATGATATCCACTTGCAAGTGTTTTCGATCTAGGTGCTCGTGGCCGTAGAAGTTGAGCATGCTCACGGCATGATGAAGTTCTGCGGCCAGTTCCACACCGGTGGCTCCGCCGCCGACAATCGCTACAGAAATCGGTTTGTTTTCATAGTTGGCATGCAGGCAAGCGTTAAGGAACCGTTCGCGAAAGCGCTCTGCTTGGCCCCGGCTGTCCATGAACAGGCAGTTGTCACGAACGCCGGGGGTGCCGAAATCGTTGCTCTGGCTGCCGGTGGCCAGCACCAGATAGTCGTAACTCAGTTGGCGTTCCGGTAGGACTTCGCTGCCGTGGGCATCGTACAGTGGCGCCAGGGTCAGGGTCTGGCCGGTGGTGTCCATCTGAGTCATGGTGCCGGGTTCAAACCGGTAGTGGTTGAGTTGAGCGTGGGCGCGGTAATCCACGGCGTCCAGATCGGCATCAATGGCGCCAGTGGCCACTTCGTGAAAACGGGGCTTCCAAACGTGGATGCTGGACGAGTCCACTAGGGTGATATCGGCATTGCCATATTTGCCGAGCTTTGCGCCGAGTTTGGTTGCCAGCGGAAGACCGCCGGCACCACCACCGACAACAACAATTTTGGGTTTGCTCATTGGGGCTCCTGTCAGGCTGCCGACCTTTGGGGGAGAGGCCGTCAGTCAATCATATTCATGGGTGCGGGAACAGGGTTAATGAGACGGGCCCTTGTGGGGCGTCATTCTGCCTTGCGCGGCAGAACGGATGCTGAGTTCAGGCTGGGTGGTAGGCCGCTTCTGAACCGGAGGCTTTCCTTGCGTCTTCCCATACGTGCGGGTCTGCTCGTCGGGCGACAACGAAAAAGCCCGCCGGTGGCGGGCTTTTTCGTGGATGCTCGCGGCTTAGGCCTTGGGGCCGGCCGCGCGAATTTCGTCGGACACATCTGCGTACTTGTCAGCGAAGTTCTTCTGGAACTGTTCTGCCAGGTCGCGGGCGCGTGCTTCGTAGTTCTCCGGATTAGCCCAGGTATTCTTGGGCTGCAGCAGATTGCTGTCGACACCGGTAACGGCTTTGGGCACGTCCAGGTTGATGATGTCCAAGTGCTCAGTTTCGGCGGTGTCCAGTTCGCCGGACAGGATTGCGTTAACCACGCCACGGGTCGTGGGGATGCTAAAACGCTCGCCTTCGCCGTAAGGGCCGCCGGTCCAGCCGGTGTTCACCAGGTATACCTGGGAGCCGAATTCTTCCATGCGTTTGATCAGCAGCTCGGCGTATTCGCCGGCACGACGTGGGAAGAAGGGGGCGCCGAAGCACGTGGAGAAGGTGCTTTTGATGCCGCCGCCGGACCCCATTTCTGTGGAGCCGACCAGGGCGGTGTAGCCGCTCAGGAAGTGGTAGGCTGCGGCCTCTTTGGACAGTTTTGATACGGGCGGCAGGACGCCAGTCAGGTCGCAGGTCAGGAAGATGATGTGCTTGGGTTCGCCCGCGCGGTTTTCTTCGACTTTCTTGTCGATGTTTTCCAGCGGATAGGCAGCACGGGTATTCTGGGTCAGGGACACATCGGCGTAATCAGCGGTGCGGGTTTCGTCATTGATGATGACGTTCTCCAGCACCGCACCGAACTTGATGGCGTCCCAGATCACCGGCTCGTTCTTTTGGCTCAAATCAATACACTTGGCGTAGCAGCCGCCTTCGATGTTGAAGACCACATCTTTGCCCCAGCCGTGCTCGTCGTCACCAATCAGATAACGGGCAGGGTCTGCGGACAGGGTGGTTTTGCCTGTGCCAGACAGGCCGAAGAACAGAGCCACATCGCCGTCTTCGCCGACGTTGGCAGAGCAGTGCATGGGCAGCACGTCTTTTTCCGGCAGTAGGAAGTTCTGCACGGAGAACATGGCTTTTTTCATTTCACCGGCGTAGCGCATGCCGGCAATCAGAATTTTGCGCTGGGCGAAGTTAAGAATAACGCAGCCGTCGGAGTTGGTACCGTCACGCTCCGGGTCACACTGGAAGTGCGAGGCATGCAGGATCTGCCATTCTTCCTTGTTGCGGGCGTTGTACTTCTCCGGGCGGATGAACATAGTGTTGGCGAACAGGTTGTGCCACGCGGTTTGCGCGGTCACTTTCACGGCCAGGT
>OJBB01000378.1_pt1 | contig 15625 bp, 11 predicted proteins | sample 1590401 | NCBI WGS metagenome assembly OJBB01 (sample SAMN05416789, study PRJEB24817) | seawater metagenome | isolation source: Sea water | place: Canada:Atlantic | collected 2013-07 | reverse complement strand
CTTGGTTCTGGCGTATTATACTAACAATTATATACGAATGCTTGTGCATTTTTTTAAGGGAAGGTTATGGCGGGTAACGACAGTAATTTAATTTGGCTTGATTTGGAAATGACAGGCCTCGAGCCTGTAGAAGATGTAATTTTAGAGATCGCTATCATTATTACCGATAGCGAGTTAAATATCTTAGCGCAAGGGCCAATTTTTGCCATTAGCCAAACTGATGATGTGCTAGATAACATGAATCCATGGTGCATTGAACATCACGGGAAATCAGGATTAACTCAACGTTGCCGCGACAGTGAAGTGAGCTTGGCTCATGCAACTAAAGAAAGCTTAGCTTTTGTTCAAGAGTGGGTACCTCAAGGTAAGTCACCCATGTGTGGTAATAGTATCGGTCAAGATAGACGATTCATAAATAAATATATGCCTGATTTTGAAGATCATTTCCATTACCGAAACTTAGATGTTAGTACAATAAAAGAGCTGGCAAGACGTTGGAAGCCAGAAGTACTAGAGTCTGTTGTTAAAACGGGGGCTCACTTAGCCCTAGATGACATCAAAGAGTCGATCGCTGAGTTAAAAGTATATAGAGAACTTTTCTTCAAGTTATAGCTTTACTAATAAAACCATATTAAAGGCATGATAATGTTTGTATCGTTATTATCATGCTCCTTCCTACTTTTGAGTAATTCCTATGAAAAATGTAGTCACTTACCTAGTGCTTATACTGATTAATATTTGCCTGATAAATTACAGTTATGCTGCCAACGCCACAAAAAACACCCGGAGTGAAGATCAACAGCTAGCAAATATTATCGAAACTCATGAAGCCTTCTATCTAAAATCAAGTCCGTTTAATCAACCAGAGGTTATTGGTAATAACGCTAAATTACCTGATCTGTCAGCCGATTTTTTGCTAGCGCAATATCAACAAGGTTTGGCTATTTATCAACAGTTAATAGCATTGGATAATGAAAAGCTTACACAAGAAAATCAGATTAATTTTTCTGTACTTACCTATAGTCTTAAAAACCAGTTAGATAGTTACATTAACAAAGAACATTATATGCCGCTCACGGCAGAGTCGGGTTTTCATGTGTGGATTGCAAATATCTCTAAGCAAGTCGACTTTAAAACCTTTACTGATTATCAAGATTATTTAGTGCGTTTATCCTTACTTCCAGCCTACTTTTCTCAACAAACTTATTGGATGAAAAAAGGGCTAAAAAGCGGTATTAGTCAACCGAAAATCGTACTGAAGGGATTTGAACAATCTATTGCGGCTTACATAAAAGAAGATGTCACTGAAAGTTCGTATTACCAACCATTTAATAAAATGCCTGCTTTTATAACTACGAGTCAGAAAAAAGATTTACAGCAACAAGCTAAGCAAGTATTAAGCACTAAAGTGATGCCTGCATATACGGCATATTATGATTTTATGGTTAATGTATACCAGCCAAATGCTCGGGATAATATTGCGGCTATTTCGCTACCTAACGGTAAGGAATACTATCAAAATAGATTAGTGCATTATACTACGTTACCTATGACTGCAACGGAAGTTCATCAGCAGGGGGTAGGAGAAGTAAAGCGTATCAGAGCTGAGATGAACGCTATCATTGAACAGGTCAACTTTGATGGCAGCTTCAGTGAATTTGTCGAATTCTTACGTACCGATCCTCAATTCTATGCCTCCACACCAACAGAGTTGTTAAAAGAAGCATCTTTTATTGCTAAAAAAATGGATGCTAAATTACCGAGGTTATTTAAAACATTACCAAGAACACCTTATGGTGTGATGGCAGTACCTGCCAATATAGCGCCTAAATATACAACGGGACGATATGCTGGATCATCACGTGATGATCAGCCAGGAAATTATTGGGTCAATACTTATAGGTTAGATCGTCGACCACTTTATGTTTTAACAGCACTAACCTTACATGAGGCCGTGCCAGGACATCATTTGCAAATATCATTAGCGAAAGAAATGAAGGATGTAGCGAAGTTTAGGAATAGAAGCTACATTTCTGCTTTTGGTGAAGGTTGGGGGTTATATTCTGAATATTTAGGAATAGAAGTAGGTATGTATGAAGACCCATATCATAATTTTGGTCGCTTAACCTATGAGATGTGGCGTGCCTGCCGTTTAGTTGTTGATACTGGAATGCATACGCAAGGATGGAGTCGAGAACAGGCAATGGACTTTTTAGCCAGTAATACCGCATTGTCACTACATAATGTAAAAACGGAAATAGATCGATATATCTCATGGCCAGGGCAAGCTTTATCTTACAAAATAGGTGAGTTAACGATTAAGCGCTTACGAAAAGAGGCGGAACAAACATTAGGTGAAGATTTTGATTTACGAGAGTTTCATGATCAGATACTAAAGCATGGTTCAATGCCATTATCTATGTTAGATAAAATCATCACTCAGTATATAAACGACAAAGATAATAGTGTGACAAAATCATAAAATAAACTTTCTGAACTTCAATCCTAGTTTAGTGCGGCCTGGCGCAAAGAACTTTGTGTTAGGCTCTTATACTTATCGGATTAATTCGGGCTAACTGAGTAATAAATTAGTCCGATTGGTATTACTTTCAAATGCAGACATACAAGCACTATTTTTATTAGCAATTTTTAAATAGTGCTAAATAAATTATAGGTAAAGAGCAGCAAGTGATGGGTTGAGAAATACAGGGAAAGAGGCCACGCAAAGAAACCGGAAGAAACAGATAGTGAACTATCGAATTAAGATAAGCCCCCACTATATCTAAAATTTGCAGTCCCGCTATCATAGGTTTCCCATTAGACCGGTAACTTTGCGTCTCTAACTTTCATTAGATTTGCCCTTATCAAGCTTGGTAGCTCAACCCCATTATTATAAGATGAATTCCTTAAATGTAAACAGAAAAGGCTATTTTTGTTTACCTTTATGAGGTAAAAAGAGTGATGAGTAATATTGGATAACCTCCAATGTTTTATTTTTCAATTACTAACGGTATAGATATGACGATAAAACGATTGTTTCTGTTTATAGTATTTACTTTTAAAGTACAGTTACTTTCTTTTATTTTAGTCAGTACTGCTCACGCACAAGCCGCATCTGAACAAGCCGTATTAAGTAATCAAGTTCAGCAATTATTGAAAGTAGATAATGAAATGATTGATGCTGATATAGTGCAGTCACTGTCGGAAAAAATCATTAATAATCGACACGATTACTCAAATGATATCCTCGCAAAAGTCTATTTACTTTCTGCAAAGGTTGCTAGTAATCAAGGAAATATGAACAACGTTTTTGAGTTTACTAAAAGAGGCTTAGCAGCAAATAGTTTAGATAAAAAAATTAAATTGGCGCTGTTATTCAAATTAGCGGATGTATATGTAGCCAGAAAAGAATACAAGCAGTTGTTAGAAGTGACTGAAGAAGCAGTAAGGAATAGTGAATTTAGTCGTAGTGTTAAGTGTCGACTATTGTCGCTAAGTTATCGTAGCGTCGCATTTGCAATGCTAGGAAAACATCAGCAGGCTTTGGCCGACCTACAACAAGTCGAGCTTGGTATCAGTAGTAGTGAACTAACAGAGCATATTCAATTACTGACTATTTTAGCCTTGGCTTATCACCATTTAGGAGACTATCAAACATCACTAACCATGCAGTTAAAAATATTAAAATTAAGATTTGAAATGAATCAAAAAAGAAATATTGCTCAAACCTATTTATATCTAGGGTATGCCTATTTTTATCTACAACGCTTTGATGATGCATATAATGTTTTTTGGGAATCTAAGAAGTCTGCTGAAGGTAATGGTGTACCTATTAATGTTGCTCATGCAGATAAGGGGTTAGGTATTGTTTTAATGAGACAAGAACAATTTCATGCAGCACTTGAACCTTTACAACAAGCAATAGAAGTCTTTCATCAACATAATATGCTTTCTGAACGTATAGAAACCTCTGTTGCTCTGGTGAGTGCTAAATTAGGCGTCGAACAAAAAACTGAAGGTTATGCCTTATTAAAGGAGGTGATACGCCTTCTTAATGGTAAGGATATTGCGTCAGAATATACAGGCTTTTATCGAATGGTTGCAGAAATGCACTTTTCTCAAGAAAACTACCGACTTGCTTATGACTGGCGTAAAAAATATAGTCAAATATTACTCGACAATCTTAATGATAAAAGAAAATCGTTTAGTATAGTGCAGGGTTTATCTCATTTAGCGGTTGGGAAAACACCTAAAATTGAGCCTGTTGAAGAGTCAAAAAGACTTGCTGTTAAATTAGCTGAAAGCAGTGAGCTATCAAGTAGCTTTATAGGGAAGTATGAAAAACAACGTATCATTATTATAAGTTTATCGGTATTAGTTGCTTTATTAATACTCACCTTGGTAGGTTTGTTCTTGAGGTCAAGAGCGCAAAAAATAAATAGGGCATATCAAGAGCTTGAAAAGCCAAGTCATAGTATGGCGAGTCCGATGCAAACAAAATTTACTTACCAATTGGCCTTTAAAAAGGCAAGGAAGTTTCGATACCCTTTCCATGTAGGTTATCTGGTTGTTGAGAATTGGCAGGAGCTTGTTTTTCATTTTAATAGTAAAACGATTAGTGAAGTGACTAAAGGTTTGGCCAGTGTAATTAATGAACATATAGCAGAGTTTGACTATGTGGGATTGTTAAATGAAGGTGAGTATTTACTGCTTTTTGAGCACCAAAGTAGCCAAGAAGTTAATGAAAAGTTAGACAAGCTAGTGCAAGCTGTAAATACAAGAGCTTTTGCAAATTTAGGTGATTTTTCAGTGACAATGAAATATTCGTTAAATATGGCAGGTTTTAAAGATATTGATCCGTATCTATTTTTGGCACGCATTGCTGAGTCTGTTAATATTGCGCAAGTTAATCCGTCTAAGGCACCTTAATGTTTTTTGTTTCAGTTATAACGATTGTTTTTGTATTTATTAGTATTTACTTCTTTTTTCGTGCAGAAAAATTGCAGAGAAAGCTAATAACTCAACAGCGAGAAAGTTCATCTACCCGCAAGGAAAATAAGGTGTTAGTAGAGTCGATGACCCTTGTTGCTACACGTGAGCAGGAATTTGCTAAGGCAAGATTAAAGCGTTTAATCGCTTATGCTAAGGCGAATGAGCATGAGCAACTTTTAATACATACAGAATTGATCACTCCATTAATTAATAACTACAGTATTATTTTCCAAGAATGTTTAAAAGGGAAAGGTCGCCTTAAAGCTATTAGTCAGAAGTGTTTTGAAAATCAAGACAGCTCAGCTTATAAAAAATTCGTTGCTATGTTAGTCACGAGTAATAAACAATTAAAACGCTATTGGTCTAGTGATAGTTTAAATGGTTTTCTTTTTTTAGTTGAAGCCTTACTAACCGTTGATGGTGATTGCGCCCACGCATTAGTAATAGATCAAAAAAGTAGCTGTCTATCTTAAAAGGGCATCCTTAAAATTTAGTATTTCTGTACAAAAGGTAATAATTTTATTAGGCTAACTAATTGCTTTGATAAAATCTCCTAGGATAGGTGATTAAATATGAATCGTTTTAACGTTAAGTACTTTGTATTACTTATCATAGTCATTATAATTATTGCTTTATCGGCTCTTTTTGCGCAACTTTATAGTGATAAACTCCCGCTTAATTTGACCGCTATTGTTAGCTATGTTTTTATGGTTCTTACGGCCAGTGTTCTGGCTCTATTCTGTATTCAAAAACTACTTATCTCTACATCGTTAACTGACGATAGTAAAGCCATTAGCGTTGAAGAGCTATTTTCTTATACGCATGATCCGACAACAAACTTACCAACTGCGCAGCAAGCGCTAAGAGCTTTTGACGTTGCTATCAAGGCTGACACTGGGCAACGTTACGCTGCCGTGGTATTCAAGCCTATCAATTTTCAACAAGTAAATAGTTTGCTGGGCTATCATAATTCTGACTTGTTATTATTGCAGTTTGCGTACTGTTTACAGCAAAGAATAGAGGATAATACAAGTTTACTAAGCTTTGGTGTTAATCCTCAACCAGTAAGAATAGCTCGCTTACAAAGCCTACAATTCTTGGTAGTTTACAATTTAACTGATAGCCGTTTTGATGATAAAAGTATGCTTAATGAATTGTGTCATCAATTAGCTGACGCTGTGCCTGATGCTATGAGTTTTAAGAGTTTTTCTGTAAATTTTGAACTTGCTTTTGGTGTTGCTATTTCAGGGGAAAATGGTGATGACTTTGATGAAATTATTGATCACGCAGGTGATGCTTTACTTAAGGGTTTAAAGACGCAGCAGCAAATTAATTATTTTGATAATAACAGTATTTCATATAACCAAGTTCAGCTTGCTCGAATGGAAGCGTTACGTCGAGATATTAAAGAAGAGAAGTTATTTTGTTATTTAAAGCCCCAAGTAAATATTAATAACCATTATATTGTAGGTTTTCAGTTAAAGGTTCATTGGTATGAACATGACTCGGTTAAACCATTGGAGTTATCTGAATTTTCTGAGCTTGCTGAGCATAGTGGTGAATTGTATTTTTTGACCAAATATATGCTTAACAAAGCTTTCTCTACTTTGGATAGCTTGCATAGAATAGGCGTACATCAACGTATTTCTGTAACTTTGTCGAGTGAAAGCTTATTTGAAGTAGATTTGGTTGATTATATTGAGCAACAATTAAAACAGTTTAATATTGCCGGTAAATACTTAATGATTGAGCTAAGTGAGCAAGTATTGCTTAGTGCAAGTCATCGAGTAAAAGCCATTATTGATCAGCTAAAATCATTAGATATAAACATTTCCATCGCTAATTTTTCAGGTAGTTATGAGGCGTTACGTTATGTCAGAAAAATGGCAATTCATCAACTTAAAATAAATTGTCAGCAATTAACAAATGATAGTAGTAACCGCGTAGATAAGGCGATAACTAATGCACTTGTTACACTGACTCGCAGTATGAAAATTCCACTTGTGGGTACTGATATTGACAGACATGAAGCTTCGGAAGCATTTACAGGCATGGGGGGAGAGTTAATTCAAGGTAATATCATTCACCCAGGAGTAGTACCTGAGGAGATAGAAATTTGGTTAGAGAAGTGGTATTTGCAACACCCAGCATCAATACCGCCAGAAGTCAGACCATCTATCTATTAGATCTTAGGTACTAGGAGTTATGTCTCTGGTAGTAGGCTAAGCTATACTTGATGCAATCTCGAGTGCTTCAGGCGACAGTATAATACCGGTATTATCAGCGTAGATATAATCATCAGGTAATAAGGTCACTCCGGCAAAATTAATCGCCATATCAGTTTCTCCAATATTTTGCTCACTTGCCCCAACTGGAATTGCTCCGAGCGCCTGTATACCAATATCTACTCCATCTAAAGCATCTACATCACGTACACTGCCATAACAAACAATTCCTTCCCAACCATTGTTAGCAGCACATTGCGCGATACCTAAATCAATCAGAGCGCGTCTCGTGGATCCTCCACCATCAATGACCAATACTTTCCCTGTGCCATCTGTAGCAACGAGTTCATTGATCAAACCTAGATGCTCAAAACACTTTAACGTAACAACTTTGCCAGCAAATGAACTGCGACCACCGTAATTACAAAAAATGGGATCAACAACATCAATCAAATCGGCATAAAAGTCACATAATTCAGAAGTGTTATATTGCATGTTAGTTCTCTTTCGTCTGAAGATTAGGGGCTATGCCAGTATATATTGTTATGTTAATAATAAAACCTATTATATATTTATCGGGTATGACTTGAATTTAAAGGTAAAAGCCTCTTTAATAGCACACATGTTTAGTGGTTTAACCTAAAGTACTTTAGCAGCTTACACGTTCCAGACAGGTATATTAATAGCCATGATTAAAATTTCTTTATGATCGAATTTATAACACCTCGAACTTTTTTATTTTCGACACAAACAGTGGTTTTTTCAGTACTATTATTTGTCTTTTATATTTTTTATCGCACCTTTTCGCGTAAATATGTTAAATATTGGCTAATGAGTATAGGTGCACTAAATTTTAGTTATCTGATTAAGTCTTTTGTGCCGTACTCTAGTCGTAATTTTTCAAGTGACTCTTGGCAAATATTAGCTGAATTATTGCTACAAATTTGCCAATATTCGTTCTTGATTTTCCTGATTTTTGGCGTTTACATTGCAAAAAACAACAAGGAATTGTCTAAAGAAATATTAAGCGGTGGCATTGGTGCAATTATAATTCTCAGTGTCATCTCGACAATGTTTTTTGCCTTTGACCCAAGCCAAGCATTTAACCATTTTTATTTAACCATAAGCCTTCCTAGCTTTATTTTTGGCTGCACTTTTCTTTCATTAGCCTGTTATCTTTTATTTGACAAAAAAAGCTACTTTTCAAGTCAAGTTTTAATGTATTTCTCTGCCATTTTTGGCTTGCGGTACTTAATACATTCTTTTATTTCCATTGTTGCTTTAACGGAGCCTTGGTTCCGTCAATTAGAACTATTCCTATTATATTTCGATGTTGCTGCACATAGTATTCTTGGCTTTACCTTGCTTATTTGGATGCAAGGAGCTGAAAGGTTTGCCACGTTGAGTGCGATAAGTAGAGCGCAGTACCTAGGTAAACATGACTCTTTGACCGGGGCACTGAACCGTGAACAAGTGATGGCTAAATTGTCAGATAAAATGCAAGAGCTGACACACGCCAATAAAATAAACAAGAATCAGATGAAGTTGGCAGTTTTTTTAATTGATATAAAACAGTTTAAATTTATAAATGATACTTATGGTTTAAAAGTTGGGGATTTTATACTGGGAGAAATTGCCAGCCGTCTGAATCATAGTGTATTTATACCACAAGCTGTTGGTCGCTTAAGTGGTGACTCTTTTATGTTTGTCATTGAATTTGAACAAATATCACATGTTGATCGAGCGGTAAATCATATTCATGAACTCATTGAGCGTTGTTTTCGCTATGAGCAACAAGAAATAACAATTCAAGGTAGCGTAGGTTATTGTTTCTATCCCGATGATGCGGATAAGTCTGAAGATTTACTACAAAAATCCAATCTTGCCCTACATCACGCCGAAACCAATAATATTCCTTCTGTTGCTTTTGAAGAGGGGATGCAGGCACAGGGCCGGCATTTAGTCTTGATGGAGAAACAGCTAAGATCTGCCATAGCTAATGATGAGTTTGTTTTATATTACCAGCCACAATTAAACTTATTTACCAATAAACTCGAAGGGGTAGAAGCCTTAGTACGTTGGCAGCATCCTGAAAAGGGCTTACTCTCCCCTGGTGACTTTTTAACAGAACTCGAAACGTTAGGCATGCATAATGAGTTTGATAATTATATTTTAGTCAAAGCTTGTCAAGCAAGTGAGCGTTGGTTCAAGTTATATCAACGACGTGTCGCTATTGCTGTGAATATAACGGCAGTCGAATTTCAGAATGAACAACTGGTTACTAATATTCAAATGTTATTGCATAAATACGGTATACCCTCTAAATATATTGAATTAGAGATTACTGAAAATGTAGTGATGACTGATATTACCAGAGCAATGGATAGCATAGTGAAACTACAAAGCATGGGGATTAAAGTCTCCATTGATGATTTTGGTACAGGTTATTCATCTTTAGCGTATTTGCGAGACCTGCCAATAGATAAAATAAAGATCGACCGTAGTTTTATTAATGAAGTTGCTATCAATGATTCTGACCTCACTATTGTTAAGTCTATGGTTGACCTTTCACATGGCTTGGGTAAAAGGGTTTTAGCTGAAGGTGTTGAAACTATCGAACAACTCAATCTGCTTCGTCATTTAGGTTGTGATGCAGTGCAAGGTTATTTTATTAGCAAACCACTACCTGAGAGTAAGTTAGTACGATACCTTAAGAAAAAATAATTTAAGTTTAACCATTTTGAGGGGGAATACACGTAAGCCACTCTTATTCATAATAAATGTAGTTCATTGTCTTTTGTTATGATTGACGATGAATGGATAACTGCCTGTAGTTTATAATTTAAAACTAAAAAAAAACCGATACTTACCGATACAGTTCTATAATACATGCAGAAAAGGCAACAATAGTACATCTTAGGCTTATTTAACTCTGTACTAGGTTGCCACCATCGAACTAAATTACATTGAAAAGACAAAAATAAATTGGCTAGTAATACCAATCGAATTTCCGTTAATTCACGCTTTATACAATATATGTTAAATTTTTAAGGTTAGACCCTATGCTTATTAAGAACAAATTAATCGCTAATACTGCAATTTTAGTACTGGCTATGATCCTAATGTTAATGTTGCTGAACTATGAAAGTTCGGCATTACAACATGATATAAATATTGCAAAAAGTATAGGTAATATTAAAGCGTCAGTACTTGAATTAAGACACGAAGAAAAAGACTTCTCTGCTCATAAAAAGTTAACAAATTCAGACCAATTTAATAAACAAATGAAAAACGTTCAGCATCAAATTAATGCGTTGTCAGATGACTTTGCAGAGGTTGGTCTTTCTATGCCGGAATTGACAAGTATGGGGAATATTCTTGTTCAATATCAAGATCAATTTACTCATCTTGTCGGGTTACAAAAGAAAATTGGCCTAGATGCTAAATCAGGTTTATATGGAGAACTTCGGGGTGCGGTTCATAGCGTTGAGACGCTTATTGGCAAAGACAATTATCGTCTACGTAGTGAAATGTTGCAGCTTAGACGAAACGAAAAAGATTTTATGTTACGTCTTGATGAAAAATATGTTGATAAACTTAATAAAAATGTTAACAAGTTACTGACCTCAGTCCAAGCAAGTAACTTCACCTTCGCTAAAAAGCAGGAAGTGAATAAGCTAATCAAAGCCTATCAAAATTCTTTCTCAAATCTAGTCATATCCCAAAAAGAGCTCGGTTATAATGAGAAGATGGGCAGCAGAAATAAAATGCGTCATGTAGTTAATCAAGTTGATAATGAATTGAAAAAGCTACTGTCTCATAGTGAATCTGCGGTGAAAGAAGATGTGAATTTTATTAATACATTGGCCTATAGCCTTTTTTCGGTTGTGCTCGTAGTTGCTTTAGTAAGTGCTTGGTTAATCGGAAAAAGTATTTTGAATCGAATTAGCAATCTACAAAGTAGTATGAATAGTATCGCTCAGAGTAATGATTTAACTATTGCAGTCGATGTTAGTGGTGGAGATGAACTATCGGATATGGCGACAGTGTTTAACCATATGTTAACTAACTTTAGATCACTTATTGTAGAAGTAAATCATTCAGTTAATACTCTCAATACCGCTACAGGCAGCTTGGCTGAAAATATTTACAATGCTAATGAGGGTGTAGAAACTCAGATGCAGCAAACGGATCTTGTAGCAACTGCAGTAACAGAAATGGTGGCAACAGTAGATGAAATTGCGACTAATACGCGAGAAGCAGCCCATAAAGCTGAAGTAACGAATAGTAATGCAGGTAAAGGTAAAGCAGGGGTGGAACAGACCATCAACCAAATAGGCCAATTATCAGAAAAGCTATTGGATTCAGAAAACGTCGTTAAAGAATTGGAAAAAGAAAGTGTCACTATTGCTTCAGTATTAGGTGTTATTCGTGGCATTGCCGAACAAACAAATTTATTGGCGTTAAATGCAGCAATTGAAGCAGCAAGAGCTGGAGAGCAAGGTCGCGGTTTTGCTGTAGTTGCTGATGAAGTGAGAACACTTGCCAGTAGAACTCAAGACTCAACGCAAGAGATAGAAACAATTATTGGTTTATTGCAAAAACGTACTCAAGAGATAGTCACTCTAATGGCGGAATGTCGTAATCAGGGGGAAGAGAGTGCTGAGCAAGCAAGTTCTGCCGGAGCAATGCTTGATGAGATAACACAAGATGTTGCTTTGATTATGGATATGAATAGTGCCATTGCTACGGCGATTCAAGAGCAAAGTACTGTTGCATCGGAAGTTAACCAACATGTAGTGATGATCAGAGATGTGACAGAGCAATCGGGTGATTCTGCGAAACAAAATGAGCAAATGAGTGAAGAGTTGTCTCAACAGGCCCAAGTGCTAACTACAGAGGTTAGTCGCTTTACTGTATAAGATAATGGGATAGCATTATCATTTTTAATGATGTAAATAAAAATGCCCTGACTCTTTGAGCGTCAGGGCATTTTTTATTAGGTATGAAACGTAAACGTAAAACTGATATCTAGTCGGTGAAGCTGAGAGGTTTATAACTGTTTAAAGTCAATCATAGCTTCGCGGGAGTGACCGCTATCTTTAAGAGCACTTAAATAAGTTTGCCACCTAGTTTCATATTCAAGTGCTAATGTTTGCAGATACTCTTCACTAAATATTGCACTATGCTCATCATCAAATATCAAGCGATAACCGTGCTTAGCGACGCTCTCGATACTTATTAAAAGTACATTCTTTTTATGGCTAGTTACTTGAATTTGACCTGCTTTGTTTTTTTTAGCTGAGTTTGCATCAGAGCTAATACGCAAATATTCAAAGCTTAGTTGAGTACTAGTGATATTCTCATTTGCAGAGAACTCAACCGTTAGATTGTGTAGGGCACTATCTATAATAAAACGAGTAATTTTCATTGTAGTAAACCATCTAACCTTTATTTATCTACCAGATATTCGATGGACCGTAAATAAGTCCGTTGAGTAACACGTAATAAGTATCTATACCCGTTCCACTTGAAGATGCATGATTCAGCCTTCCTGAAACGAGCATCTTCAAATGGAGCGGGTATTGTTATTAAAGAATAAAGCGACTTAAATCTTCGTCTTTAACTACTTCACTTAATATCTTAGTAACATAAGCTTGATCTATGCTGATGGTCTCACCACTGCGTTGGTCAGCATTAAATGATAAATCTTCAACCAAACGTTCCATCATAGTATGTAAGCGACGAGCACCAATGTTTTCAGTTGTCTCATTCACTTGCCAAGCTGAATCAGCAATTGCTTTAATACCATCATCGGTAAAAGTTACTGACACACCTTCAGTAGCAAGTAATGCGATATATTGCTCAGTAAGTGAGGCAAAAGGTTCTGTTAATATACGAACAAAATCATCGGCAGTTAATGCTTGTAATTCTACTCGTATAGGTAAACGACCTTGTAATTCCGGGATTAAGTCAGATGGCTTAGTCATTTGAAAGGCGCCGGAGGCAATAAATAAGATGTGATCTGTCTTGATCATGCCATGTTTAGTACTTACGGTTGAACCTTCTACTAACGGCAGTAAATCGCGCTGTACACCTTCACGAGAAACATCCCCACCGCCAGAGCTATCAGCACGTTTACAAATTTTGTCAATTTCATCGATAAAGACAATACCATTTTGCTCTACTGCATCAATAGCTTTTTGCTTAATGTCATCCTGATTAACTATTTTAGCCGCTTCTTCTTCTTGCAACGCTTTTAGAGCATCTTTAATCTTAAGTTTGCGCTTGTTAGTTTTCTCACTAGACATGTTTTGGAACATGTTTTGTAATTGTGAAGTCATATCCTCCATACCTGGAGGTGCCATGATCTCAACACCAACTTGTGGTGCTGCTAAGTCAAGCTCAATTTCTTTATCATCTAATTTTCCTTCGCGTAATTTCTTACGAAAAATTTGACGAGTATTACTGTCATCACTTTTTTCATCGTTACCAAAGCCGTCACGAGCAGGAGGAAGCAGAACATCTAAAATACGCTCTTCAGCCGCTTCTTCAGCAAGATGTTTAACACGATCCATCTCACTTTCTTTAACCATTTTTATTGCCATATCAGCAAGGTCACGAATAATAGTTTCTACTTCTTTACCAACATAGCCCACTTCAGTGAACTTAGTCGCTTCCACTTTAATAAATGGTGCGTGGGCAAGTTTTGCCAAGCGGCGAGCTATTTCAGTTTTACCAACACCCGTAGGCCCAATCATTAAGATATTTTTAGGAGTAACTTCGTTACGCAGATCTTTATCAAGCTGCATTCTACGCCATCGGTTTCTTAGCGCGATGGCAACAGCGCGTTTGGCATCACTTTGACCAACAATGTGGCTATCTAATTCATGAACAATTTCACGTGGGGTCATATTTGACATAATTTATTCCTCGTTGTTGCCTAAGGAGTGTTTTACTCATACTCAGGCAGCATGTTAATCAGTTTCTGCTAAGGGCTATAGTTCGTCTATAGTTTGTTCTTGGTTGGTAAATACACAGATATTACCAGCAATAGTAAGTGATTTTTCTACTATTTCTTTGGCACTTAAGTCGGTATTTTCTAAGAGAGCTGTTGCGGCTGATTGCGCAAAATTACCGCCACTACCTATAGCGATAAGATCATGCTCAGGCTGAATTACATCGCCGTTACCGGTAATGATCAATGATGCTGTTTCATCAGCGACAGCAAGTAAGGCTTCAAGTTTTCTTAACGCTCGGTCGCTTCGCCAATCTTTAGCAAGCTCGACAGCGGCTTTGGTTAAATGACCTTGATGTTGTTCAAGCTTACTTTCAAAACGCTCAAATAATGTAAAAGCATCGGCTGTACCACCGGCAAAACCAGCGAGTACTTTGCCATTATATAAACGACGCACTTTACGAGCATTTCCCTTCATTACCGTATTGCCAAGTGATACTTGACCATCACCACCAATTGCCACTTTGCCATTACGTCTAACTGAAACGATAGTAGTCACATTAACCTCATTTTAACTCAATTCTTTGATGTTAATGTAATTGGGATCTTTACTGGCTTTTCAAGGAGTGTGATGAATATTATAGCCATTACTATTCAAAGTGCAGAATTTCAGAGGGAGTTAAAATGACTTTAGGCATGATAAATAATCGAAGCATAGTCATTCTATACATTGATTATTTAACGCAGTATAAAGTGATTTTAAAGCCATCGAAGAAGCGCTTGGGTAACACTACTTGATCACAGCGCCTTGAATTGAAATTGCTCAAGTGCTCTGAAACCTGCATCTTGATTGGTAACGGGTATTATTATCGCCATAACCAAATTTGACAGTAATTAATATTATTACGTTTGAGCTTATGTTTATCTTTTTCAGCGAGACGTTTACGGGGGTAGGGGCCTAAGAAAACTTTATGCCAAGTGCCGTTTTTACCTGATACACTTTGTACTTGCGCTTCGAGTCCAGAAAAAGCTATGCGTGCTTTTAATGTTTCAGCTTGCTTCTGTGTTTTGAATGAACCACATTGCATTTTATAAGGACCTTTTTCTTCGACCTTATATTCGCCAACTTCAATTTCTTTGGTTTCTAAATCTTTAACATAAGTCCATTTTTCTTTCGGAGGCTTAGGTAATTCATCTGTTTTGTTTAATGATTTTTTTTCTTTTGTAATTTTTACGGGTTCAATTAATGGAGTCTTAGTGCTAGGGTCCGTTTTTAATGACCATAAACCGTAAGAAAATACACCAATGAGTATTATCAGTAGCAGGCTAATTAATTTTGCTTTAAGTGGAACTGCGCTGGAGTTTTTAGAGGTTTTTTTACCATTACGGTTATTTTTTTTCTTTTTTGCGGGGGCGCGGGAAACGTAATCTTGATTAGCCATGAAATGCG
>OJBB01000375.1_pt1 | contig 15748 bp, 15 predicted proteins | sample 1590401 | NCBI WGS metagenome assembly OJBB01 (sample SAMN05416789, study PRJEB24817) | seawater metagenome | isolation source: Sea water | place: Canada:Atlantic | collected 2013-07 | reverse complement strand
TAAAAACATTACCGAAGAGGTTGTTAACATGGTTAAGCATGCGCGTATTGCAGGCTTAATTTTGACCCCGCCTCTTTCTGAAATGCCTGAGTTTGTTAAATCATTAGTAGCGCTTGACGTTAAAGTTGTACGTATCATGTCTGGTGACGTTGCTCCTGATGATCTAAGCCCTTGTGTTATGGTAAATGATAGAGACGCTGCACAAACTATTACCCAACATTTAATTGACTTAGGCCATAAAGATATTGGTTTTATTGCCGGTGACGCAAAACATATGTCGACAGTTGAACGCTATAAAGGTTACAGAAGAGCCTTAAAAGAAAGTAACATCGACTTTGATAAAGAACTAGTTATCGAGGGTGAATACTCTTTTGATTCAGGAGTTAGTGGTGCAAAGCAGTTGATGTCTGCAGAAAGCAATAATACTCGTCCAACCGCTATATTTTCTTGTAACGATGAAATTGCTGCGGGGGCATTATTTGCCGCAAGATTAATGAATATATCTATTCCTGAGCAACTATCAATAGTAGGGTTTGAAAACAGTCCATTCTCTCGTCAAACTTGGCCAAAACTCACTACCGCGGATCAGCCAAATAGCCAAATAGCTGAAGATGCTGCAAACTTACTTATTAGCCAAGTTCGCAAGCAAAAGAATCAAACAACCATCAGTCAATATGTACCAAAACTTATCATCAGAGACTCAACAGCAAAGTGTTAGGACTTTCAATACTATAAAGTGAAGCCAAAAATAGCTTTTCCCTCTTATATAGTAGTGAATTATACAGTAGTGAAACTTTGCTAGTTTTTATAGGTATGAATTTTTTGATAGGAGCTAGGGTAAATTAGTTGATTTCTACTACGTAAAAATAAACCGATTACGTTTTATTTAATATTAAAGGTATCATCTATCTTTTTCATTCTAGCTAAATGATTTAAGTGCGCTTTTCTAGCCGCAAAGATAAAAATAGCAATAACAACAGTTATTGAGAGAGCGAGAACAGTGGGTTCTTGTGATAGTACTCTACTAAGCCATTCCATGGTTTACTTTCCTTAGTGTAAAAAATCCTGATAATTTCAACTATCAGCTGGTTCAATTTAGTTAGCACCAGCAAGCCAGCGAATAAAAACTGGCTAGTTATGTCGCACATCTTAAGATATTTAGTACAGGTGTTCAAGCCTTAGAGTATTTTACTATACCTTAAAGTTATTCTTCAAAGTATGTACCCCAACCATCATAGTCAACACCACATTGTTTTGCTAACTCAAACATCGCTTGGGTTTCTTTTTTAATTAAATTTACATCCAGCATTTGCTCTGTCGCAATATCAAAGGCAAAAACTTTATCGCCATTTTCTAATTCTGCTTCTTCTGGCTCTTCAATTTCGAGTCCTAACTTAAATGCAGCAATAGCTGCCTTTTCTAATAAATCAAAATCACTACTCGCAAAGTGATGCTCAATGGTGTGATAAACTTCGTCATTAGTACCATCTTCAAGCAGTTCAGCAATTAGCATTTCAGTATGGCTAAACCATTGTTGTAATTCTTCATCGATCATTTTCATTACCTATTTATATTTTATATTTTATATTTTATAATCAAACTGTATTATTTATTATGATAAGCCGCGGCTTCAATTGATAACTGTTCTATTTTATTGGACATTAAATTATGGACTTCATTTACTCTTGAGCGTAAGTTTTCGCGACTTGCATCATCAAGGTGAATAGGATCTAGGAATTCTATGATGATTTTTCCATTATCCCAGCGATTTAAGTCAATTGTACCTACCTGATTACTGGCACATATGGGTACAATTGGCACTCCTGCCTGAAGAGCTGTGCGAAAAGCCCCTGTTTTCAATGGCAATAGACCCCTTCCTCGGCTACGGGTACCTTCAGGAAACATCCAGACAGAAAGCTTATTTTTCTTTATTTTATCAGCCGTTAATTCAATTGTATTCATTGCCTTACTGGTGTTTTTTCGATCAATTAAAATATTGCCCGTTAACCAATACATTTGTCCAAAAATAGGAATCCATTTTAAGCTTTTTTTGCCTACGCTCACGGTACCAGGCTGAACTGCGTTAGCATGAGTAAAAAGATCATAGCTGTTCTGATGATTTGCCATCCAAACCACAGGTCCAATATCTTTAAGTGATGCAGGAATTCTCAGTTCGACGTCAACACCAAATATTTTAGTGATTTTTCCAAGAAATACTGAAGTATGATAAACATTATCACGGTGAAAAGGACGCAACAAACAATAGAAAATAGAGACAGTGCAAATGATGAACAACGCCAAGGTCATTAAAAAAACGCGTATTACAGCTAGCAAAGAAAGCTCCAGCGTTGGTAGCTAAAAAAAGAGTATGGGCGAGTATACAGAAAAAACAAAAATAGGGTAAAGCTATTATTTATTTATCTTAGGAAATGACTAAGGGTGCCACAATAGTCCAATACGAGCACGTTATTGAACTATTGTGTAAAAGGTTAAACTAAGAGGCTATATTGTTAAACATGTATCCTTGACCCCAAACTGTCTCTATCTGATTATTCTTCATACCAGCTATAGTCAGTTTTTCACGTAGTTGTGACATTCTGACATCCAGAGTACGCTCTACGCCATTGTATACTCTTCGAAGCAAGGTGCTATAGAGTTGATCTCGGGATAAGATCTTTCCTTGGTGTTCAACTAAAGACTTCAATAAATTAAACTCAAAGGTTGTTAACTTCACTACTTCGCCATTAATAAAGCATTTTTGTGATTTAGGCTGTAGACAAACATCCCCCATAGTTAAACTCGCTAATTCAACTTGGTTTATTTTATGACGTTGACGACGAAATAAAGCCTCAATTCGCATCATCAATATTCGACTATCAATCGGCTTAAGTAAGTAATCATCGACACCTAACTTAAAGGCTTCAACTTGCTCTTTTTCACTGTTTTTGCTTGAGACAATCACAAGTAGACCATCAAATAAGGCGCGAAGATCTCGTATTATTAATAACTGTGCACTATCAGAAAACCCAACATCTAGCACTATCATGCTTGGTCGATGATCTACTAAGTAGCTTTTCAGCTCTTGACTGAGGACTTCACCTGTACGCATTTTTGTAGTGTGGTAAACGGATTGTTCCCCATTAACTAAAAAGGCTTTACTGAGATATTGATCATTCTCAATCAACAGTAACTTTTGTTGTATTTGATTATCATTCTTAGTTTCAAGTGGTTGTATATTTTCAACAAGCTCAATACTTGATGCCATGACAGACTCCTTAAAATTAAATAATTTTGATTTGATAATTAAATTATAAAAGAAAATAACAAAGAGACTGTAATAGCTTGTTATGAAACTGTAACACCTTGCAATGGCCGTAATTGTTAGAGATTAGTTACTTTATTAAAAAATAAAAAGTCATGAGGCTTAATGCTAACAACCACTTTTTGCTTGAATGATAGAGCAACATCACTGTATAAACTAAGCTTAGAAAAGGCCAAGTGTTTATCTTTAACGAGGCAGTCTAAACTGCTCAAATAATAATGATATCCCTGCTCGGTAACACTAATGTATTCAACTTGTGCATTAGCAATATTATGTTCATCCTCTACAACATTGAGCTGTAATTGAGAGGATTTGACCAGTAAATAAACTAGGCTTGTTTGCTTATCTCTCTGGTTATCTACAGTAAATTCACCTAATAAGCTCTGCGCACTTACTGAATTAACTTGGCAAGGAAGCCAACTACCAAGCTGTAAAAAGTCAGCTACCTGATAACTATTCGGTTGCTGGCAAACAATACTAGGCGCATCAAGTTGTAATAATCTTCCTTGCGCCATTACGGCCATTTTGTCAGCAAAGGTGAAGACTTCGTCTTTATTATGGGTTACAAAAATAGCAGTCATCTTAAACTGCTTTAATAGTTGTCTTATTTCTAGCATCAATTCATTTCTAAGACGAGCATCGATATTTGAAAAAGGTTCATCAAGTAAAAGTAACTTAGGTTTTGGTGCTAAAGCTCTCGCAATGGCTACACGCTGTTGCTGACCACCAGAGAGCTGATGAATATAACTATCACGGTAATCGTTTAGCTTTAATAGGGTAAGTAAGTGGTCAATTTGTTCAACTTGCTCAGCTTTACTCTGCTTGCTTAGTCCAAAGGCGATATTTTGTTTTACGGTTAAGTGAGGAAATAACGCATAATCTTGGAATATCATGCCGACTTGACGCTGCTCTGCTGGAACGCTGTGCTCACCATCACTAAGCAAATTACCATCAATAATTATTTTGCCTTTACTTGGTTTACTAAAACCAGCGATAGCATTAAGCAAAGTTGTTTTCCCGCAACCACTTGCGCCAACAAGGCCTAAAATATCCCCTTCATTAAGACTTAAATCCAACGTTGATAAAACCACTTTATCTTGTAGTGAAATAGAAAGTTGTTGGATAGATAATAGAGTAATGGGCTCGATAGATGGCTGAGTAGTTAATAACGCGGTCATACTTTTTCCTTACTCTTATTCAGTAGCAGTATAGGTAATAAGCCGAACAGCACAATGAGGATTGCCCCTAAAGCGCCTTGCTCTAACATTTCATCAGAAATGAGCTGATAAATTTGACTACTTAACGTTTCAAAATTAAAAGGCCGTAATAATAATACTGCCGGTAATTCTTTCATTGCTTCCACAAAAACTAATAACCATGCCACCAATATTGCTGGCGTTAAAATAGGTAAATGTACTTTAGTTAAACTTCCTCTTAAATTAACGCCTAACGTGGCAGGTGCGTAATCTAATGATCGAGGAATTTGCTTTATACCGCTCGTAATGGTGCCATTAGCAATCGCAGAAAAACGCACAACCAGTGCGAATACAATAGCAAATAAAGAGCCTGATAAGATTAGCCCTGGCGCGCCAAACCCTATAAATTCAGCCGCATCGTTAATCCAGTGATCTAGGGGGCCTAATGTTGACAACATCGCCATAGCCAAAACAGTGCCAGGTATGGCATAACCAAAGCCTGATATCAGTTGTGGCACTTGACGATACTTATCATTATGTAAACGCTGATACAAACCTAGTGATAAAGCAATAACAACTGCAATTGTCGCAGCAAATACCGACACCTTCAGTGAATTGATACCGGTAGATAATAAAGCAGATAATTGAGCAATATCACTGTATTGCACTGCCATAATGATCAATAAGGTTATCGGTAATAAGAAACCTAAAATGACCAGTGCCCAGCAAAAAATGCTGGCAATAAGTTGTTGGCTAAAAGACAACTGTATCAGTTCTCGTTTTGAGTTAGGTCTTGCACTTTGATGACGTAACCCTGCCCTACTTCGTTGTTCTGCTAACACAACAAATAATACCAATAACATTAAAATACTGGCTAAAGCATTGGCTGCACCGAGGTCGCCATAACCAAGCCAAGTATCATAAATAGCAGTCGTTAGCGTGTTAACAGAGAAGTATTGTACGGTAGCAAAATCGGCTAAGGTTTCCATTAAAACAAGACTCGCCGAAACAGCAATCGCTGGTCTTGCCAAAGGGAGAGCAACTTTAAAGAAACTTTGTTTGTCCGTTAGGCCAAGTAATCGACTTGCGCGAATTAAGTTTTGATCTTGTTGCTCAAAAGCGCCACGCGTTAGCATGTAAATATAGGGAAATAACACCAGTGCCAGCATTAAAGCAGCACCGGGTAAGGTACGAATATCAAAAAACCAATAATCGTTTGGCGATTGCCAATCAAACCAGCCTCTTAAGGCACGCTGAACAGGGCCTGCATAATCAAATAAGTCGGTATAAAGATAAGCGACTAAATACGCCGGCATAGCTAAAGGTAAGAGTAACAACCAACGAAGTTGCTGCTTAAATACAATGTTGGTTTGCGTAATGATTGCAGCACTAAACACGCCAAAAACTAACGCCAATAACACCACCCAAAAGGCAAGTAATAAGGTGTTTTCAAGATAACTTGGTAGCACTGTTTGCCATAAATGAACAAACAGCTGCGTTGAAGCACTAACGCCACCGACTAGCATAACCACTACTGGCACTATCAATACCAGTGCAATTATATAGTTAGATAACTTCCATGTTCTGCTGTTATACAGTGCGATCACAAATCAAACTGTGCTTGATCTAATAGCTTTAATGCTGTTTTACGGTTTTTAGCAATATCTTCTAACGGTAACGCATCTGCTTTATAACTACCCCAAGAAGCAACCAGCTTAGATACTGCAACACCTTCACGAACAGGATATTCCATATTTGTTTGTGCATATAACGCTTGTGCAGGTTTAGAGACTAGAAATTCCATTAACGCTTGAGCATTCTTCGCATTAGGAGCATATTTAGCCATAGCAACGCCTGAGATATTAATATGGGCACCGCGATTTTTTTGGTTAGGGAAATTAATGTACACTTCATCAGCCCATACTTTTTGATTTTCATCTTTTAGCATTTTTCCAAAGTAGTAACTATTACCTAATGAAATATCACACAGCTTTTGATGGATCGCTTGTACTTGGCCACGATCACTGCCCTGAGGTTTACGTGCTAAATTATTCTTAACTTTTTTAAGCCAATCTAACGTATAAGCTTCGCCATGTTCACTGATCATCGAAGCCACTAAGGCAACGTTATATGGGTGTTTACCGCTACGTGTACAAATACGACCTTTATATTTTTCATTCGCTAAGTCTTCATAATTTATATCAATTTTTCCCAAACGCTTCGCTGAATATATATTACGAACCCGCGTAGTTAAGGCAAACCAAGTATTATCTTGTGCTTGGTATTGTTTAGGGATTGAATTACTTAATACTGGAGAGTTAACTGCTTGAACTAAGTCTTTATCGCGTAATTCAATCAAACGACTAATATCTGTGGTGAGTAGTATATCGGCAGGGCTATATTTACCTTCACGCGCTAAGCGGTCAGCCATACCCTTTTTAGCAAAAACTACATTCACTTTAATACCAGTTTGCTCAGTAAATTGGGTAAATAAAGGTTCTACAAGAAAAGGTTGTCTGTAAGAGTAAACATTAACTTCGTCACTTGCACTGGCGCTAAAATTTGCCATAAAAAATAGTGCAATAAACAAGGTAGTAAACGATTTCGTCAACATGAGTTGTGTCTCAATAAAAGATTATGAGCTAATTGTACTAGGACAACAACAATTGTCAACGCATATGCGAATCACTCTCATTAAGTTTTATTTATTGCAATTTAAATTAAACCCACCACACCACTTAACAGTAACCAACAAGCAAAAAATAATTTCAACTTAATTGCCGATAAATGGGTTACTAAGGTTTTAGCAAATATGCCTCCTAGAACTGCCCCTGGACCTGCGAATAAAACAACTTGCCAATAAACGTCGCTGTTTACTTGTGCAATCGCCGTCCAAACACTGATTGCGGAAACGATTACAGCAGCAGCTACTGCCATACTAATATCAAAATGTCGTAACAATAGGTAAATAACTAATAACTCACCAACTCCAACACTTAACCAAGCGGTAACAGCACCACCAAACAAACCAATAAGTATCAGAAAAATATAGTCGACATAATATAATTGGCTGCGCTCACGATGCGGTTGCAGCAAATAAATAGTCAATACAATGAAGAAACCCAACAGCAATGAAAACCAGCTAAAACTAGTATGCAAAGTAGCAGGTGAATTTATTTGGTAGAAAAATACAGCATTGAGACCGATTATCGAAGCGATAGTGGTCACACAGATAATACGTTTAAAACCTTGCCATAAACGTAGGTCAGTTTTCTCAGTTCTATAATGGTGCCACCATGTAACAGCACCTGCGGTCATACCAAAACATTGGATAGCAAAGCTTGTGGCAATTGATTGTTGCTCAGTAAAGTTAAGCTGGGTAAACATGGGAATAAACACCACACCACCACCAGCTCCAGTTGAGTTGGCAAAAATGGCACCTAAAGTGCCTAAAAAGGTAAAGAATATATAATCCGCTAATTGGCTCAACGTATGGTTAGAGCTCAATAGTAAACTGACCCATAAGATTAAAAACAACATTATAAACTTAGGGTTTGATAACCGCATAAATGCTTGTTTAGTCATATCAGCCACAGGTGTTTTTACTTTGAATTAATGTATTTTACTCGCATTGACCTAAGCGACAGTAGGATTTTTTTGTCCTATAAAAGCGGTAGCGTCATCCGATAAACAACTTTTAGAGATATAGCTTTTACTGGCAATATCTTTGCCCATTGCTGTTTTACCTAAGCTAAAGTAAATCAAAAATCCTAGATCAGTTTCTGTAACGCGAGTGACATCAGCCCACAAAATACGGTTATTTATATGGAATGACTCTGTCAAAATACCTTGTTCATCAATGGTCAGTTTTACTTCACTATGGGAAGCCTTACTAAGCATCTGCCTAATCACCCACCAAGGTTTATGATAATAAACACTAATTGTTTCGAGAAGTCCTAAAGCAATGACGAACCAAGCCGCGTAAGGGTTCACAGGCGTAGCCAACAAAATGATCAAACCGAAGACAGTTAAAACGTTGGCTTTAAAGTACGTTTTTTTATCATGTGATAAGGTACTCGATTGAGTGTAGCATTCGCTATAGTGGGCTTTATCTAAAGTGAAACTGGCTGTATATGAACTAGATTGGGTCATTAGGAATTTTGGCACAGACGTGCATTAACAAATTTAATTATCGCTAGTTTATCAGAAGACGTGCTAAAACGAGTAACTAATTGTATCAACACTTACAAACCTATTAACTTCATATTGCTCTGATAAAAGATTATGGAATAAAAATTTAACTGTACTTTATCATGGTTAAACACATGTTAAGGTGATCTATAAAGGCACATATTTGTTGGAAATCTTGTGTCTCTATCTTTTGATCTGGACTGAGTAATTGCAAACATATCACGCCTATTGCTTTACCGCCTATTTTTACAGGAACAAAAGCTATAGCGCCTTCCCCAATTACCTCACTGATCTCTTCGGTGACTAAATCTCGCCAACGAATTTCTTGATGGTCATTGATTAACGCTGCTGTATCCGTACTAATCACTCTAGCAATAACATTATCACTGTGCTTGATATCAATATTAATTTTACTAGCATCGTCTTGAGCATTTTTATTAACAACTAACCGTGATTTAACTCGAGCTCTATCATCTACTAGCATTAAAAAAGAACTACGGTCAAAGGCAAAGGTAAGGGCTAAACTTTCCAGTGTTAATTGTAAATATTCATTAAAGTCCTTACTGTTTTGAATTAACTTTGTTAGCTTCATAAAACCATTTAGTAACGCTTTATCCTTACTGACAACCTCTCTAGTATCAAAGTCCCCTCCAAGGGATTTAAAGTCTTCGGCGGTTGGTAAACTGTTAATTCGCTCTGTTAATATTTCAGCACCATAAGATGACAGTAACTTCTCAGCCTGCTCGCGCGTATGCTCAATTCTTACCGTTAATTGCCTTACTGAGATACCCACTATATAGGCTATTTCTTTAAGCAATTTATGATAGTCTTCCTCACAACCTTCTGGCTTTGCGATAATAGCGCTGAGTTTGTCAGCAAAGTAAATAACTTTCACTTCATCAGTACGCGTGGTTGGTTGGTCGAGAGCCTTGATTAATAAATCACTCAAGTTCCAAGTACCAGCAAGCCCTTTACTCAATTCGCTAAAATTAGTACCCATTTCTTTCCGACAATATTGATTAAAATCTTGTGGTGACTTGGCTTCATAATTTGCCAGTTTTTTAGCTACATCACCACCAGCGCTCCAAAATGCACTTTCACCTATACGATACAACATAGCTGCAAGGTATACTTCCTCTTGTATCTCCTCACTATAATTAGGCACCATCATTTTAGCTAACATACCAGCATAAAATGAATTAGCCATAAGTTGGGTCAACTGTTCATAAACATTAATATCAAGGCTTTTCGAGGCTAATAAACTAGAGACTAACTTTGCTGTTAAGCAAATGTTCTTAACGGATTGAATACCAAGAACTACAGATGCGCGAGAGACGGTGGTGACTTTGTTAATACTAATGTGTTGAATATTATTAGCGACTTTAAGCAAGCATGAAGAGAGCCCTTGATCGTGCAAAATCGCTTCACTTAATTTTGGTAGCGATGACTTATCATCGTTAGAAAATTTATCTAACATCCTAGCAGTGGAAGTTATAGCAGGTAATTCGCTATTGGCTATAAGATCAATCCATTGCGTTGTTGTTTGAGGATGTTGGTGGTTTGTCATAGGCTATCATTTTGTTTATTTTGGAAGTAATTTTACTATGCGCTCAATAAACAATTAAGTCTAAATATTTAGTAAAAGAAAGCTATTATTTATATATAGTTAAGTGAAGATAGCTGGTTATAGATAATTATCTATATACAAAAGCAATAATTGACAGCGCTGTCATTATTTAATAAGGTTATATAATATATATCATGCTAACAAGCTTATCACTGTGAATATAAGCTTACAGTGCAATTTATTTTCATTTTTCTAAGGAAAAAACATGCAAGTTATTATTTTTGATAATGCACAACAAGTTGCCGAAAATGCTGCAGAATGGGTGGCAGAACTAATCAATAAAAAATCCAATCCTGTCTTAGGTTTAGCAACAGGCAGTACGCCAATTAGCCTTTATCAAGAATTGGTTAACAAGTATAAAGCTGGTGAGCTTAGTTTTAGTAACACCACAAGTTTCAATTTAGACGAATACTTAGGTATTAATGAAAAAAATCAACAAAGCTATCGTCATTTTATGAATGAAAATTTATTCAATCATGTTGATATTAATAAATTGAAGACATTTTTACCTACTTGTAATCAAGGTGAGAATCCTAGAGAACAAGGCTTAGATTACGAAGATAAAATTGCGCAAGCTGGTGGTATAGATTTACAAATATTAGGTATAGGCGCCAATGGTCATATCGGCTTCAATGAACCTACTTCAAGTCTAGCTTCTCGTACTCGTATTAAAACACTAACTCAACAAACACTTAATGATAACAGTCGTTTATTTGCTGCTGATGAGTTTCAACCAACATTAGCTATGACTATGGGTATTGCTACCATTTTGGATGCTAGATATGTACTGCTTATGGCAACGGGTAAAAGTAAAGCAAAAGCAGTAAAAGAGATGGTTACAGGCCCGTTATCAGCCGTTTGTCCTGCTTCATCTTTACAACTACATGAAAATGCCATTGTACTACTTGATAAAGAAGCAGCAAGCGAGTTAGAAGATCATGAATATTACGTTTGGGCTGATAAGCAAAACGTGAAGATAAATCAAGAGTTTGGCTTATACCATAACTATTAAAAGCATATGGTGAGGATGTTCAAAATTTTAACCCCAGTGTTCAAAAAGGTTCAAGTTAACTAATATAACTTGAGCCTTTTATCTGGGATAAACCTTATCGAAGGGAATCAATTAGTCATTTTATTTTGCTGCTTGTAACAACTCAGGTAAAAATTGCTCACTTTCCTGTGCAAGCTGACATTGCTCCTGCAATATACCTTGCAAAATTTCTTTAGTGGTTAGTGGGTTTGCTAACACAACTCTAAAAACGATAACTTTTTCACCACCATATCGACTTACTTCAATGCGAGTTCGTGAGACAAAAGAGCGCCCATCTTCACGTTGACGCTTTTGAATAAACTTGGTCAATTTACCGAGCAACATGTTCACCGACTTATTAGCTTCATCATCATTTCGAGCTAATAGTGCCTGAACTGACTTAGGTGCATAGCGATACGTTAATAGACACAATTCAGGGCGAGTAATTAGTTCAAAATCATCATGCTGGTGAATAATATCTGCAAAATACTCTGCTTTTTCAATGGCCTGATTAATAAGCATTTCATAACCTGGTCGGCTAATAATATGCAAGCTCGAATACACTAACATCGCCATTCCCGGGCGAGAGCCTTCTAAAGTATGACTACCTAAATCTTTTGAGCCTTTACGTAATATATATTCCGCATGATGCTCAATCGCACTTACCGAGGCAGGATCTTTAAAAATAACCAAACCTGCCCCCATAGGCACATACATCTGTTTGTGTGCGTCAATGGTCACTGAGTCAGCTTGTTCGATGCCTTTAAGCAAAGGACGATATTTGTTCGACAATAATGTTGCTCCGCCCCAAGCAGCATCAACATGAAAATGACATTGATTTTGCTGGGCTATCTCAGCAATTTTATCAAGTGGATCAATATTACCGGTTTCAGTTGTACCGGCCACGCCAACAATTGCCAGTACTTTGATATTTTGTGCTGCCAGTTGCTGACATTTATCCGCCAGCTTCTGGCAATCTATTTTATTATGTTCATCGGTAGGTATCGCAATAACATTTTCTTGGCCGATACCTAAAATATCAGCCGATTTTTTCAATGAGTAATGACCACGATCGGACACTAAAATAGCTAAGTCTTGATAGCCATAATGCCTCATAGCACGATGTAAGCCCTCGCGAGCCACGCCCCTAAAATCACCATCAGCCTTTAACAGCTTATTACGTGCTACCCACAAGGCGGTAATATTAGCGACAGTTCCACCGGAACAAAAGGCGCCAAGGGAATGTTCAGCACTGTGCATCCAATTTTGGTAAAAAACATCATCGTGTTGATAAACCAAGTTGTGCATCATGCCTAAAACTTGGCGCTCTAATGGCGTAAAAGCTTTTGATGTTTCAACTTTAACTAAGTTTTGATTTAAACCCACCATCAACTTAGACAGAGGTAAAATAAAAGAAGGCAATGCTGAGGTCATATGACCGATAAAACTAGGACTTGAAGTATGTACTGACTGCGCGACTAATTTATCGAGCAAATGGTGCATGTGATCAGAAACAAATTCAGGCTGCTCGGGAATACGAGCATTAATGAAATCTTGCTCAATATCAGTTAACGCATTTTTGCTAGCAACAATGTGATTATTTAAAAAACCCACTAAATTTTGCGACATCTCTTGCTCAAGACGTCCTAAGGTAGAATCAGGAGCTTCAGCAATGGTAAAAATTCGATGTAAAGACTCTTGCGTTGCTTCTGCAATGCGCTTAGTTGCTTTCATAGTTATTCACTTTACTTCAATATACTCACCTGCTTGGCCAACATCAGTTGTGCGCACACGCAAGGTTTTATAATTATTGGCTATTTGTAACCGAGACGAAAAACAAACTTTAATAAAAAATAGCGCAAAAGTCTCGTGATTTCGTCACCAAAACCACAATCTTTGCTATCGTTCTAGGGCGTATTGAGCTTTTATGGTTGATTCTTGTTCGAATTAAATGGTTTATACTCGCGGCGCAAGGCATGTAACATAGTAATTCTATGTAAATTCCTCGCAACAAAGAGTAAGAATCATTTAAACGAACCCAAAGGGCAGTGTTTATTAACCATTTTTACTACGTTATCGCCTATTCGAGTAGAATAACTACACAACATAAGCTCCGCCTTTGTATAAAAGTCTAATAAACAACTGCAAGACCAATCAATAAAGTTCAACACGTCCTAATATTAATTGCCAACAAATTTGATTACTGGCTTGATATTTTGCTTCGAATGGCGTTAATGCTAACGAAGAGTCAACCACTGGCAAAGCGTCAATTTGACCGCGTAAATCGACCAATTTAGCCGCTTGTTGAAATTCAGCTAAATAAATACGCCAATTGCTACGCAAAATAAGCTGCTGACCAATACTGGTCATTTGCGGGAAAACGGCACTACCATGCCAACGGCGTTGTAAGTGTTTAGACTTTGGCCAAGGATTAGGATATAAAATATAGTGTTTTGATACTGGCCAATCTGCAGCTTTAACTAATCGATAAAAATCATTTAAGTCTGCGCGTACTAAATGATAGTTTTCTGCACTAAAACCATCATCAACATCGAAACCTTCAACATTACGATTAATTCTATGATCTGACTTATCCACACCAATCACTAACGCTTGTGGGTTTTGTTTGGCTAAAATACGTGTACTTTGACCAACACCACAACACGCATCCAAGATAATCTCTCCCTCAGGATTTACCACTAGAAAGGCATTCACCAATGCATCCATTTGTGCAAAGGCTTCTTTAGTATGTGCTTGATAAGGCTTTTGGGAAGCATGAGTTAGGTGTCTTTTCACCACTTCATCAAGCTTTTCGTGAATACCTTCTTGATTACTAATAATCGCCTTAGAATCACCCAATGATGTTTGAGTATCCATCGTGTTTATACCCGTTGTCGTATTAGCTGCCATGTTAGCTTCTTAGTCCTATACCTTTAGAGATAAGTACCATCGCAATGGTAAATAAAGTAACAATAAAGAAACCAATTACTGCAAAAGCGGTAACTAGACTCACATCAGATATGCCTAAAAAACCGTATCTAAAAGCATTAACCATATACACAATGGGATTAATTTGAGAAACGCCCTGCCAAAATTCAGGTAATAAACTAATCGAATAAAACACGCCGCCAAGGTAAGTCAATGGCGTTAAAATAAAGGTAGGTATAATTGAAATATCATCAAAACTGCCAGCAAAAATTGCGTTAATTAACCCACCTAAAGCGAAGGTTGCCGACGTTAACGTTACCGTAGCGATTATCACCCAAATATTGTGCAGTTGAATATCAACAAAAAGTAATGAAACTATGGTAACAATTAAGCCAACTAAAATACCGCGACACATTCCGCCGCCAACATAGCCAGCCACAATCACCCAATTTGGCACAGGTGCTACTAACATTTCCTCTACATTTCGCTGCCACTTGGCACTAAAAAACGACGAGGCCACGTTAGAATACGAGTTAGTAATAACACTCATCATAATCAAGCCTGGCACAATAAACGACATATAATCAAAGCCGCCCATTTCACCAATACGCGAACCAATCAATGAGCCAAAAATAACAAAATACAAGCTAATAGTTATAGCGGGTGGTACTAAGGTTTGCACCCAAATACGGGTAAAACGTTGGATTTCTTTCGTTAAAATACTTTTTAACGCAATAGAGTTATTCATTTAGTTTGCTCCAACGACAGCACTTAGCTGGTCAGTTTGAGTAGTACTCGGTTTTTTATTTATCAAGTTGACAAACAAAGCCTCTAAGCGGTTACTTTTATTACGCATACTCAGCACTTCAATATCAGCAGCGTTTAATTGTTCAAAAATTTGATTAAGGTTTTGCGATTTTTTTAAATCGACTTCCAAGGTATGGTCATCAATAATTCGATAAGCGACAGATTGTGATTGCTCGGCAAATTGCTCTAATTTACTTAGCGTTATATTCGCTTGAAGATCAAACACAAAAGTTTCAACATCCAGTTGTGCTAATAATTTTTTCATACTGGTATCTTCGACAATCTCACCACCATCAATGATAGCAATATTGCGACAAAGCATTTCAGCTTCTTCTAAATAGTGCGTGGTAAGAATAATGGTAATACCTTGCTCATTTAACTCTTTTAGAAAGTTCCACATTGAACGGCGCACTTCAATATCAACACCTGCGGTAGGTTCATCTAAAATCAACATTTGTGGTTCATGCATTAACGCGCGCGCAATCATTAAACGACGTTTCATGCCACCAGAGAGTGCACGAGCGGGTTCATCACGCTTGTCCCATAACTCTAATTGCTTTAAGTATTTTTCTGCACGCTGTATAGCGATAGGTTTACTTACGCCATAATAGCCGGCTTGATTGACTAAAATATTAACCAAGGGCTCA
>OJBB01000373.1_pt1 | contig 15788 bp, 10 predicted proteins | sample 1590401 | NCBI WGS metagenome assembly OJBB01 (sample SAMN05416789, study PRJEB24817) | seawater metagenome | isolation source: Sea water | place: Canada:Atlantic | collected 2013-07 | reverse complement strand
GGGTGAAATTGGCATTGCGCCCGCCGCCCCCGGCGACATGGGCCATGTTTTTCTGAACGATGACACCATTTACCTGCAGAACTCCGCCTTCGTGGCCGCTGGGCCAGAAGTGGAAGTGGAAAGTAAGTGGCAGGGGCTCACCAAGGGCTTCTTCTCCGGCGAAAGCCTGTTTCTGATCCGCGCCAAAGGCCAGGGCGACCTGTGGTTCAACACCTACGGGGCCATGATCGAAATTGATGTGAAAGGCGACTACGTGGTCGATACCGGCAACATCGTGGCGTTCACCGATGGCCTGGACTACAAGGTGTCCAAGGTGGGTGGCTACAAATCCCTGTTCTTCTCGGGTGAAGGCTTTGTTTGCCGCTTTAGCGGTGAAGGCAAGGTGTGGATTCAAACCCGCGGGGTAGATGCTTTCCTCAGCTGGTTGCACCCCTACCGGCCAGCTCCCAAGAAAGGCTGATCGCCGCTACGGACCGGAATCGGCATTCTGATAAAGCGAGCCTCCACCAGAGGCTCGCTTTTTTTGTTCTTCGTGGATTAGAGGGAACAATGCTCTTCCCGCCGTTTGCTTGCCGTATTGCGAACCCCTCACACGTTGCCGGACGCCTGGCAAAAACATCCGTTCAGTGAAGCCTTCGCGATGTAAACATCGCTTCCCTCAACCCTCTCAGACTTCGGGATTGGTGGGAAAACATGCTCGCATGGTGAAGACGCTGGTACAGCGCTGCTTCTCTTCAGTGAGCCGCATTACGGTCAGGGCGGCGCATCTTGTGCACCACAGCGGCACACCGGTGCGAGCATGTTGGGCACCAAAAGTGCGCAAATCAGGCTGTTGAGCTGCGCCAGGTGGCAGGCTAGCCCGCCTTTTGGCACAGCTCGGCCAGCTTCTGGTCCAGCATATTGAGGATGTGGCGGCGGCTGATCACGCCCACCACCTTGTTGGCGGCATCCACCACCGGGTAGATCTTGGGCTTGGCGGCCAGCATTTGTTGGGCCAGGCTTAGCACGTCATCGGTGAGCGATACCGTCAGCACCTCGCTTTGCATCAAGTCCTTAACCGTGGCCACGCGCTGGTTGTGATACACCACCTGCAGTGCCGCCTGCAGGCATTCGCGCTCACTGATCCAGCCCACCAGCGTACCGGCGTCATCGGTGACCGGGCTGCCCAGCATGTCCAGTTTGATCAGGTTGCTGGAGGCTTCCACCACCGGCATCTCCGGGTGAATCGTCGCAAAACGGGTGCTCATCAGGTCTTTGATGGATACAGAATCCATGGGGCTTACCTCTTGCTCTGGTTCGGGACCACAAAGGGTTCGGCCAGCACTTTCGCCGGCCACCAGACAAGTTACTGCGGGAACCATGCCAACTTGCCGCAAGCGATGCTGGCTCCCTTTTGTAGGAGCGCCACTTGAGGCGCGAACTTTTTACTCTTCCCCAAAAAACGTTGCTTGACCTCAAGCCGACTTGAAGTGGCAAGCTAACCGGTAATATCAAGACACCGCCTCCCGGAGAGTGAGCATGAACCGTTCAACAGAGACACCCGACAACCCGTCAACGCTGTGGAAAAGCGTGGGTGGGCGCAACTGGGTGGAATCCCAGCGGCTGATTGATCACCTGTTCAAACCCATCGAGGGCTTGCTGGCCGAGGCGGTGGAATGCCAGTCGCCACAGCGCGTTCTCGATATCGGCTGCGGTACCGGCGGCACCACCCGCGCGATCAGCCGTTATACCCGGTGTGAGGGGCAGGCAACGGGCGTCGATATTTCCGAGGTCATGATTGAGGCGGCACGGCAGGGTGCGAAAAAGAACGGCGCAGAAAAGGCGGGTGCGGAGTTTATCTGTGCCGATGCAGAGACCCATGATTTTGGTGAAGGCCGCTACGACATGTTGGTCTCGCGCTTCGGCATTATGTTCTTCGACGATCCTATCAAGGCCTTCCAGAACCTGAGGCGTACCGCCGCCACAGACGCCCCTGGGCTGTTCGTCGCCTGGCGCTCCCCGCAAGAAAACCCCTTCATGACCGCCGCTGCCCGTGCGGCCAAATCCATAGTCACATTGCCCCAGCAAGCCCCGGACGCCCCCGGGCAGTTTGCATTCGCCGACGCTAAACGTGTGGAAAGCCTTCTTGACGCTGCGCAGTGGCATCACATCAGCATCGAGCCACTGGATTTCGAATGCACTTTCCCCGAGAGCGAGCTGGTCGGCTACTTCACCCGCCTGGGCCCGCTCGGCCGCGTTTTTCCCGACCTGGACGAAAAGACACAAGCCCGGCTGATTACCGTGGTCAGAGAAGCTTTCGAGCCCTTTGTGTTCGGCGATACCGTGAAATTCAACGCCGCCTGCTGGCAGATCAAGGCACGAGCATAGGAGGTGTAGGAGCCCGACTAGAGGTGCGAACCATTACTTTTACCGTTGCCCCCAACACAGAAACAAAGCCTCTGAAGCTTATTCATTTATTTGCGCCCGAAGATTGTGTACATTCGGAACTGGATCACAAATAGAAAGATACCAATAACAACGGCTGGCCAGGGTGGCACGGCCTGTAATGTGACTCAGGGGAAGGGATGCCAGTCCGGTTACCACCATATTCAGCACTACTGCGCCCGTTTAACGCCAAACGGGAGATAAGCCTGTGGAATTAGGCGTTCTACTGGCTATCGCCATTGGCGTCATGCTGATCCTGGCCCAACAGAAACGGGCCAGCGGCGGAGCGTCTACCTTCGGCTATCGCCGCAAACCCTATCTGCTTTCCAAAGCCGAACGCTCCTTCTACGGCGTGCTCACTCAAGCCGTGGGCGACAAGGCCCTCATCTTCTCCAAAGTCCGCGTCGCGGATGTGCTTGCTCCCCAGAAAGGCCTCAACCGATCCAGCTGGCAACGCGCCTTCAACCAGATTTCCGCCAAACACGTCGATTTCCTCCTCTGCGACCCACAAGACTGCGCCGTAAAACTGGCTATTGAGCTGGATGATGCCAGCCATGGTTCGGCCAAACGGCAGAAGCGGGATGCCTTTCTGGAACAAGCCTGCGAATCGGCTGGATTGCCGCTGCTGAGAATCAGAGCTGCCAGGGGATATGGGGTGGTAGATATTCGTCAGCAGGTTGAGGCGGTGCTTTTTCCTGTTCAGCAGGGCTCGTCCCTGGAGAAACCAGAGCAGGTTGAAGGGCAGGGGGTTGAAGTAATGGCACATGAGCAGGAAAGGGCAGATAACCAGACCGAGCGACAAGCAGGTAAGCAGATAGAGAAGGCTCCCTCTGGTGCTGAAGTCGCTGCTCAACCGGTTGCGCCTGCTTGTCATCAGTGTGGTGAGGTGATGGTGCTGCGCAAGGCTCGCTCAGGGAAGAATGCAGGGCAGCAGTTTTGGGGGTGTAGTGCATTTCCTAAGTGTCGGGGAGCGGTGAAGTGCTGAGCCGTCGGCGCACGGGGTAAGACCTGATCTTGGTGCTTTCGATATAAATATTGGTGGAGGCAAAGTTTGTGCGAACTAAACCCTGAGGATCGACTGAAAACCTTGGATAAAGTCCTAATCCCTGATCCTAGAAATAGCCATATTCTACTTGATGATTGGCATGCGTATATAGATGCAGTCTTTTTGAGCAAAAAGGTGCCAAGAGACGTTAAGCAGCTATTCGAGAATGCAAAGAATATTGCTCTTTATTCATTTTTCGCCTACAGACTTCATCAGGCATCTGAGACTATCGCGTATACCGCCCTAGAGAAGGCTTTAATCGAGAAATATGAGATAGAAAAAGAAGGGATAACGGATAAAAAGCCGAGAAACCTTCAGGGATATATGGATTTGGCACTAAAACATGGTTGGGTAACAGACGAGGGATATACCTCATCGTGGTCTCTAGCCGAGTCCAGAGTCAGCGACAGAATGGTATCTGAAATGATCCAAAAGGGGCTTGTGACTAAGGAAGGGGTGCCTTCTCCTATTCCAACAGAGGAGCAAATTCGAGAGGAGTTACGTGATATGGATGTTGCACGTAGCAGGCTCCATGCAGGCCGGCATGTCAGAAACCATCTGGCTCATGGGGATGGAGGGCTGTCAGATTCATCAGTTGGTACTTTGGCTCTTGTTGCTGAAGAAATTAATCAGTTGTTTAGCTGATATCGAAGCTAGCTCTAAGCTCTGCCTGCATTCCTCCAAAGGTGCAATAGTGACAATCTTTGACATTGAGAAAGACGAACTACTTCGGTTGTCTGATAGCCAACTGGAAGAGTTGATTGCTCGACTCGCTGAGGCTGAGGTGGCAGCAAATGGCCATAGTCCTGCATGGGTAAGCTGGTCAGGTTCAATCAATGCTCCTGACGAAGGAATTGATATTCACGTTCAGGTCCCTGTCGATACCCTTAACACAGGATTTCTAGCAAGGCCTGATACAATCCTTCAGGCCAAGAAACACTCGATGCCTAAGGGAGAAATTACGGGTGAAATGGTCAACGACGGCGTGCTATCGGCGATGATTTCAGGGCAGGCTCAGAAGGGTGGCAGCTATATTATCGTAAGCTTGGCTGATGATTGCTCGCCCCCCATGAAGAGCGCGCGCATCCAAGCTATGCGAGATGCCGCTCAGTGTGACCCCGCCAATGGCAATATTTACCTAGACTTCTACGATCGCTCGAAACTAACCCAATGGCTGCGTCAGCACCCGTCGGTCATGCTTTGGGTAAAATCGAAGCTTGGGCAAGGCTATTCAGGGTGGCAGCCTTATGGGGCTTGGAGTAACCCTCCTCAAGATGCTGATGATACGCTGATTTCGGCCCCAGGTGTGACAGCCACACTGCCATCAGGGAAAGGCCAGAAACTAAGCATAGAAGATGCCATTAGCCCGATGCGAAACATTATAAGGTCTACGGCTAAGGCTGTTCGCATAACGGGTTTATCTGGTGTCGGTAAGACCAGGATCGTGCAGGCTCTCTTCGATGAAAAGGTCGGCACAGATGCGCTCGACCGAACCATAGCTGTGTACGTCGATACTGGGGCTGAACCGGACCCGTCGGCAGCAGCGATGCTGGACAGGCTCATTGCTGAGGGTCGACGTGCGGTGATGATTCTTGATAATTGCCCATCAGATATCCACTCTTCGTTAGCCAGCAAAGTATCAGCCGCAGGCAGCGAAGTAAGCCTTGTCACAGTTGAGTATGACATCAGGGACGACAAGCCTCAGACAACCGAGGTAATCCATATTGAGGCAGTTGGACCGGATGTGGCCGAGCAGCTTGTGCTCCGTCGCTTTCCCGGTATCGGTCAGAACAACGCCCTTCGAATTGCTGAGTTTGCTGATGGGAATGCAAGAGTATCTCTAGCGATCGCCGAGAGGGTAGAGGAAGGTGAAAGTTTGGCTCAGCTTTCTGACGCGCAGTTGTTTGGCCGCTTGTTTGTACAGCGTAATAATCCGGACGATGATCTGCATGAACAGGCCGAAATACTGTCGCTAGTTTATTCATTCTCCGTCTCAAACACTGAGGACGGTCACAATGAGTTGGAAGTGCTGGGCTCGATCTTTGGTCACTCCCAGCGCCAATTGTTTAGAGCGGTCAAGAAGCTTTTGGACCGCCATGTCGTGCAAAAGAGGGGGCATTGGAGGGCTATCCTTCCCCATGCTATTGCGAACAAGCTGGCAGCTTCGGCGCTAGATAGTATCCCAGTCAGTCAACTCAGGGCGACCTTTGAAGCCTCCGGTTGCGAGCGCTTGCTTATGTCGTTTGCGCACAGATTAGGGCTTATGCATGGTCATCCGGTGGCGAAAGAGATCGTCGAGGCTTGGCTTCAGCCAGAGGGACTGCTGGGGCGGATATTAAAGCTGGAAGATACGGCAGACCGAATGCTCGGCTATATTGGCCCAGTTGCGCCTGAAGCTCTGCTCGACAGGATCGAAGCGGAGCTTAGCGCGCCTGATTTTGAGGGCATGGAGAAGCGGCACAATCCACAAAGGACGACTACTCTCAATCTTTTGCAAGCGTTGGCATATGAACCGAATGCTTTTGATCGTTGCGTCAGGCTCCTAATCCGCGTGGCGGACTATGAAGACGAAAAAAACAACTATGACTCGGTCCGAAATAAGATTACGAGATTTTTCCAGGCATACCTTTCTGGCACGCATGCCTCTCTGGGGCAGCGCATTGCAATCATGAATGAATGCCTTTTATCTGACGAGGCTGGGCGAAGGTCGTTGGGTTTCAGGATGCTATCAACAGCACTGGAGGGGCCGCCGTGGACAGGGATAGGGATGAACGGGTTTGGTGCTCGTCCAAGAGATTATGGACTATGTCCCAACCATGATGAGCTGGTGGAGTGGCGAAGTACTTTCATCGATGTTGCGGTGCGATTGGGATCGTCCGGAGACACTGATCTGGAGGGTCTGGCGCGGCAGACTCTGGCAAAAAATTTCCGTGGGCTGTGGCACCAAGAAGCAATGAGAGACAAGCTCATTGATGCGGCTCGAAAGCTAAATGCTCACCACCCTTGGGGCGAAGGTTGGAAAGCCGTCCGGTCAACGATCTATTTTAACTACACCAAGACCAAGAGAAAAGACGAGGATGATATCGAGCCCCTGCCAGACAATCTTGCAGAATTAGAAAGGGAGTTAAAGCCTGTTGATTTGCTTCCTACAATAATGACCTATGTGCTAGGTAGGGGAGGGGACCATTGGGCACTAGACTCTGATCTTGGTCATGAAGATGCCAACAAGTATAGCGAGGCTGAGAAGCGGCTTGGGGCTAAGGCGTTACGGTTAGGTGAGGAATTCGCTTCATCAGACTACGAACTCGACGAGTTGGGCCCCAACCTATTTTCGAGCGATTGGATGCCCTATCGCTCGGCATTTGGTCGAGGATTAGCAAGGGGAGCACATGACCTTCGAGTTGGCTGGCAGAAACTTGTAGATCAACTTGAACAGCTGCCTGAAGCCCCCAAAGACTTTTCAGTCTTTGGGGGCCTCATCGAAGAGGCTATCTCTCTCGATCCAGTGTTAGCACAAGAACTACTTGACCAGTGCGCACATCACCCTCAGCTTCGGCATGTATTGGTCTACTTACACTCCTGGATGGAGTTCACAGAAGTCGATCTTGATCGTTGCATGGCGCTTCTGAAGGAGCCAGATATTCGTCCGGGAATGTATGGGCCGCTCCTATGGCGGGGCGAGTATGTTAATTTGCCTCGAGAACGTATTGTCGATCTCGCTCAGCATCTCCTGAGTAAACCTGGCGGTGATGACGTAGTTTTGGATTCCCTAAGCATGAGGCTACATAGTAAAGATGTATCCGTGGACACGCTTGGCCTTGAACTTCGACTGGTTGGTCTCAGAGCAGCGATTCAGAGGCTGCAAAGAGATCACAATGAGGCTACTGGTTCTGTGGATTATGACATGGAGAAAGTGGTGGGTGCCGCATTGCGTTTCGATGGAAACGAGGATGAAAAGCTCGAGTGGTTGGGCACGATCTTTGCTGTTGTTGATGAGAGCTATGGCTTTATTCATACATTCGAAAATGCCATCGCGACGACCGCTGAGCTGAAGACAGTCGAGTTTTTAAATGCTGCTTTTGAAGTTTCCAAAGAAAATGATCGTGGGCGACTATTCTTTATTCGTCATGGCGGATTACGCCGGTCTCCTCTCGCCCAAATAGATGTGGATACCTTAGTTGAGTGGTGTCGTTCCAGAAATGACGACAGTGTGTGGGCGCCTGTTGCTGCGGGTATCAGCCTTTGGTCAAAGAATGGGGACCAGGGTGGGGTTGCTATTATGGAATCAGCGATCAGGCTGCTAGAAGCTGCTCCTGAACCAGCGACCGTACTAGAAGTATTCGCCGATCGCGTTAAGCCTTCATCTTGGCATGGCAGCCGGGTGAGCATGATGCAGCCTAGAGCGGATGCTATTGCTGTGTTGGTTGAACACGAGAATGCTGATATAGCTGTGGCTGCTAAATCGGTTTCTGTAAAACTGGCTAGATGGATCGAACGCGAGAAAGCGCGTGAAAAGCTGGAGGATGAACAAGGCGAGCAGAGATTTGAGTGAAAGAAACAGGCCGGGTTCAGACCTCACATTTCACGGATCTCCATGGGATTCTGGTATGGCTCCCGGAAAAGCGTTGTCAGTCGTTGGTAGCTCAATTAGCGGGAAGCTAGGGTCAGGTCTTTCATCGTGCATAGTGTTTTAACGTTGTCTTAGGAGGCTGGGGTCACGCACGATACAAGAGCTGACCCCAATGCCATGACCCCAATGCCCAATGCCTCTGAGCTTAAACTCGAGAAATTCATGAAATATTTCTTTCTAATTTTGAGCGTGTCATTGCTTTTTGGGGCTGGGGTCGCCTCCGAAGATAATGGGAATTTTTCAGTGGCTGAGTCTCGCCCGCTGGTTGCTGCCAAATATAAGAGCAGTTTGGGGGATGGGTCTTGTGAAGCGGGAGTTGTAGACAAATCGACTTTATCACTGATTAACCACACGTTTTGCCGTTATACACCCAAATTTGATAGCCAATACCGAAGAGCATTGAGAGACGAGCCTTTCCTGGCAGGAAATGTAACGCTGAGGCTTGAGGTGAGCGGTGATGGGACGGTATCTTCGGTGGACATCATGCAATCGGACCTGGATCACTCTGACCTTGAAAGACGCTTTCTCATGATTGCCTCTGCCATGAAGTTTCCGGGTATTGGGCCTGGCGGCTGGAAAGGAGAGTACACCCTCCGGTTCTCTCCCTGATTTTGGCCTGTGAAGAAAAAGAGCAAGACCTCCCAAAAAATGCGATGAATGGCATGCCTCGAGACGGGGCGCCTATTCAATAGTATCCTTTCCACGGGTGCACTTTATGCGCTGCGTGCATCGACAACCCTTTCGGGATGAGCAGAAATATCGGTTCCTCGTTGCTCAAATACACCCCTGATCCAGTTGTGAAATATCGCTATGACGACCTCATTTGATTGTCTGTATTCCTTTCGTCGCTGCCCCTATGCCATGCGTGCTCGCCTGGGGGGGTGTTTGCGGGTTTGCAGGTTGAGCTGCGGGAAGTGACCCTGAAGAACAAGCCTGCGCAAATGCTGGCGATAAGCCCTAAAGGCACCGTGCCGGTTTTGCGGCTGGCCGATGGTGCTGTGATTGACGAAAGCCGGGACATTATGGTGTGGGCGCTAGAGCAGCAGGATCCACAAGGGCTGTTAGACGCAACGGTTCTGGATCAGGCCAATGCGCTGATTGAGCAAAACGATAATGAGTTCAAGTATTGGCTGGACCGCTACAAATACGCTGACCGCCATGTCGAGATGACTCAGGCAGAGTATCGGCAACGGGGAGAGGCCTTTCTTCAGGTTCTGGAGTCGTTGCTGGAGAGCCGCGCTTACTTGTTTGGGGATGCCCCGACCATCGCGGATATTGGTGTGATGCCGTTTGTCCGCCAATTCGCCCATGTCGATCGCGATGTATTTAGCCAGCTGCCTTACCCGAATCTGCAGCGGTGGTTACAGGGCTGGTTGGAGCTCCCACTCTTTCTGCAAACCATGATCAAGCTGCCGGTATGGCAGGAGGGCGAGGAGGTGGTGGTTTTCCCTGCTCGTCCCTGAGTGATGCCCGGGCCTTGTCCCGTGCGTTAACCCGCTCGCAAAGGGGGCTAGAGCAGCGATCAATTGACCTGCTTGCCCGACCGTACGCTATCAATACCCATGGACAGATCAGGTATACTCGCGGCTTTTATCTCGTTGGGTGATGTTTCATGCAGGCCTCGTCTTCTTCCGTTTCCTCTTATGGCTGGCGCCAGCGTCTGACCGTTTGGCTTGAGTCCTCGTTATTCGGGAACAGCATTACCGCGCTGATTCTCCTGAACGCCATTATCCTCGGGGTGGAAACCTCCGCGGTGGCCCAGGAGCGGGCAGGGCAGTGGCTCACCCTGGTGAATCAGGTGATTCTGGTGGCGTTTACGGCGGAGATCGCGCTCAAGCTGGTGGCTTTTGGCCCGCGTTTTTTCCGCTCCGGCTGGAATGTGTTTGATTTCCTGATCGTCGCCATTTCCCTGACGCCAGCCTCCGGGCCTTTGGCTATCTTGCGGAGTTTGCGCATTCTGCGGGTGCTGCGCCTGCTGTCATCGGTGAAGCGGCTGCGCATGTTGGTGGAATCCCTGATGCAGGCGTTGCCCGGCATCGGCTGGACGGCCGCGCTGTTGCTGATGATGTTCTACATCTTTGCGGTGATGGGCACGGAGCTGTTCGGTGAGGCGTTTCCACAGTGGTTTGGCACTCTGGGCGCGAGCATTTATAGCCTGTTCCAGATCATGACCCTGGAAAGCTGGTCCATGGGGATCGCCCGGCCTGTGATGGAGGTGTATCCCATGGCCTGGATCTTCTTTGTGCCCTTCATTTTGATTTCCAGTTTTATGGTGCTGAACCTGTTTATTGCCATCATTGTGAGCGCGACTCAGGAAGTACACGAAAGCGAGCAGCGCGCCGAGCGGGAAGCCAACAATCTGGTTGCCCACGATGAGCGCCAGGAAATGCTGGATCTTATGCGCACCATGCACGCAAAAATCGTGGCACTGGAAGCGGCCCAGCAGAACAAGGCCGATTCATAAGTCCGCCTGTGGCGGCGCCAGGGCCGCCACTGATGGTCAGGCAGATCTGCACCGTATCGCTGCCTGGCCGAATCTCCCGCCCCGTTGCTTCGTTGGGTACGGCTTGGCCTGCTAGCTCGCTTGCGTTTCCTTGACCGCCTCCTGAAACGGCGATGAGGACGTAATGTTCGAGGCGTTGAGCTGTTCCACAATCTTCTTGAGCTTGTGGCGCTGTCTCATGGAGGTCAGCTGTTTGGTGTCCCAGGAGGCGGGGCTGAGAGAGAATTCACTGGCGTTGTAAGCCAGATCGAAGCCCCGCTCGGCGCCGATGGGTTTGTTCTCGGGGCCATAGATACCGATCAGCCGCAGGGTCAGGTGGGTGAACTCCAGATCTCCCTGGGGCATGTGCCCGTCCATCTTGATGCCCTCACAGCGGGCGATGCGCTCAACCAATTCCTTGAACGTGCCGATATGGGAGAAGCCGCCCGGTTTAATCGGGCCCTGGCGTGTGTTCTCCGACACATTCACTGCGCCTGAAGTGGGATTGTGTCTTTCCGGGTTTTCGTCGCCCTTGTTGTACTCCTGCTCGAAATCCGTCACATCCATGGTGATGGTGCCCTGGGAGGTATGGAGTTCGGCGATGATGTATTGCACGAAAACGGATTCGGCGCTCATGTTGCTGATCAGGCAGAGCGCATTGATGTCCTTGTTGCGCCCACGATTAATGATCAGGCGCGGGCTGCGTTGCCGGCGGAAACCCAGATAGAGGAGTTGCGCGTAAACGATCCAGATAACCAGTGAGCTGAAACTGGCGACGACAGAAAGGATTTTTTGATGCTGTGCAATCCAGTCAAGCATGAAGGCTTCCTCCTTGATGCAGGCTGATCACGCGTTGCCGTCTTGCCCTCTGTGGTGGAGAAAGCAGCGCTCACGCGGCGGTGAGTACGCGACTTGAATGATGCTCTGTTGTCGGCGGCGCTTCAGCCTGTTCTGGTGACAGAACCGTTACTGTACCGAAGGCACGGTGGGGGAGACGAGGGGCAGAAAGGCCCGGTTATGCAGAACAGGTCAGTCTGGTGTTAAAAAAAGAAAAACCCCGGCGGGTAAGCCTACCGAACAACAAACGAACAACAAGACATCCACAACTTGGCAAGTCTCCTACGGATCAGGTGGTGGCTGGCTTGATGTCTGGCTACCCGTAGGCTCAGTATTCTGGAGCACTGGATCAGTATGGCGACGGTGACCTGAGCGGGCTATCAACAAGCCGCACCGGGCGACACGCCGTACTACCCTGGGATTGGTAGGCAGACGAGCGGCATTTTCCTTCCCGCGTGCGGATTTTATACTACCTGGTAGTATAAGTTCGTCTGCGTGAGGTTTCGTATGGCAATGGTGAAGAAGAGCATTACTGTGACAGAGCAGCAGGATAGCTGGATCAAGATCCAGATCGAGACCGGACACTACGGTAATGAGAGTGAAGTGGTGCGTGAGCTGATTCGCGAACGCCAGTTGCGCGAGCAGGAAGGTGCTCGTGAGGTGCAGGTAATTCGCGCCAAATTGCGCGAAGCGGAACAGGCTGGTTTTACGAGGCAGAGTTCAGATGAGCTGCTGAAAGAGATCCAGGACGGATTGGGAAGGGATGACGTATAAACTCAGTAATGCGGCCAAAAGGGATGTGGCTCGAATTTACTGGCGCGGTGTTGAGATATTTGGTGAAGAGTAGGCGGTTCGGTATTTTGAGGCTCTGATTCAGCGTTTTGAGCGTATCGCACAAGCACCTCGTCTCTACCCTTCGGTTGAGTATATTCAGGAAGGTTATCGTCGTAGTGTCTGTGGAGTGGATAGTATTTACTATCGAGTCAATGGCAGTGTGGTCGAAATCATGCGGGTGCTTGGGCGCCAAGACATTGATGAAAATTTGTAGGCCCAACAAAGAAAAACCCCGGCGGGTAAGCCGGGGTTTTTTGTTTCCAGTCCTGCCCTTGTGAGGCGGGCCGGAAATGCGTTGCCGGGCCTGAGCGCCGAATTGCATCCGGCGTCAGGCTTTGGGGCATCAGGCGTTTATCAAACCCGTTCAATGACGGTAGCGATACCCTGACCCAGGCCGATACACATGGTGGCAAGACCGATTTGGCCGTCTTTCCATTCCATGACGTTCAGCAGGGTGCCGGTGATACGCGCACCGGAGCAGCCCAGCGGGTGACCCAGGGCGATGGCGCCGCCGTTCAGGTTCACTTTCTCTTCCATCTTGTCGATCAGCTTCAGGTCCTTGGCCACCGGCAGGGACTGTGCAGCGAACGCTTCGTTCAGTTCTACATAGTCGATGTCATCGATGGTCAGGCCAGCACGGGCCAGCGCTTTCTGGGTGGCGGGTACCGGACCGTAACCCATGATGGCCGCGTCACAACCGGCAACGGCCATGGAGCGGATCTTGGCGCGGGGCTTCAGGCCCAGGGCCTGGGCACGCTCGGCGCTCATCACCAGCATGGCGGAAGCACCGTCAGACAGGGCAGAGGAGGTGCCGGCAGTGACGGTACCGTTGGCCGGATCGAAGACCGGACGCAGCTTCTGCATGTCTTCGATGCTGGCGCCGGGACGGATCACTTCGTCAATTTCGCACAGCACTTTGTGACCGTTCTGGTCGTGACCTTCGATGGGAACGATTTCGTTGTCCCAACGACCTTGCTGGGTGGCTTCCCACGCCAGGCGGTGTGAACGAACGCCGAAGGCGTCCTGTTGTTCACGGGTGATGCCGTGCATCTTGCCCAGCATTTCTGCGGTCAGGCCCATCATGTTGGATGCCTTGGCAGCCACTTTGGACATTTCCGGGTTCAGGTCGATGCCGTGATCCATGGCCACGTGGCCCATGTGCTCTACACCACCGATAACAAATACATCGCCGTTGCCGGTCATGATGCTCTGTGAGGCGGAGTGCAGTGCCTGCATGGAAGAACCACACAGACGGTTCACGGTTTGTGCAGCGCTGGTGCGCGGCAGACCGGCCAGCATGGAGATGTTACGGGCGATGTTCATGCCCTGTTCTTTGGTCTGGTTTACACAGCCCCAAATTACATCTTCAGTGAGCTGGGTGTCCCAGTTCGGGTTACGGGCCATCAGCGCCTGGATCAGCTGGGCTGACAGTTTTTCGGCACGCACGTGACGGAACTGGCCATTACGGCTCTTGCCCATGGGGGTACGGACCGCATCGACGATAACAACGTCTTTAGGATTCAAACTCATATCTCTTAACTCCTGCTTGTCCGTGGCTTAGGCGAAGAAAGACTCGCCCTTGGCGGCCATGTCTTTGAGCATCTGCGGTGCTTCGTAGATGCCACCCAGGTGCGCGTACTTGTCACACAGCGCGACGAATTCTTTAACGCCAACACTGTCGATGTAACGCAGCGGACCGCCACGGAAGGGAGGGAAGCCGATGCCGTAGATCATGGCCATGTCGGCCTCGGCAGCGGAACCTACGATGTTGTCTTCCAGGCAGCGAACGGTTTCGGTGCACATGGGAATCATCATGCGGGCAATGATTTCGTCCGCATCGAATTCCTTGGTGTCCGCAACGTGCGGCTTGATCAGTTCGTAGGTGGACTCGTCGACAACCTTCTTGGTTTTGCCTTTCTTGTCCAGCTCGTACTTGTAGAAGCCGATGCCGTTCTTCTGGCCGTAACGCTCGTTTTCGAACATGACGGTAGACACATCTTTGAAGTCGTACTGCATGCGCTCGGGGAAGCCTTCCGCCATGACCTGGGCCGCATGAACACCGGTGTCGATGCCAACCACGTCCATCAGGTACGCCGGGCCCATGGGCCAGCCGAACTTCTGCATCACTTTGTCGACAGCCTGGAAATCGGCACCGTCGCGCATCAGCATGCCGAAGCCGCCGAAGTAGGGGAACAGTACACGGTTCACCAGGAAGCCGGGGCAGTCGTTAACCACGATGGGGGTTTTGCCCATTTTCTGGGCGTAGGCCACCAGGGTGCCAACGGTTTCGTCGGAGGTCTTTTCACCACGGATCACTTCCACCAGCGGCATCATGTGTACCGGGTTGAAGAAGTGCATGCCGGCGAAGTCTTCCGGACGCTTCAGGGCTTCAGCCAGTTTGGTGATGGAAATGGTGGAGGTGTTGGAGGCCAGCACGGTGCCCTCGGTCACTTCGCCTTCCACTTCCGCCAGCACGGACTGCTTGACCTTCTGGTTCTCAACAACCGCTTCAACGACCACGTTCACGTTGGCGAAGTCGCCGTAGTTCAGGGTCGGACGGATGGAGGACAGCACTTCGGCCATTTTGGCTGGCTTCATTTTCTTGCGATCAACGCGCTTGGTCAGCAGTTTGCTGGCTTCGCTCATGCCCAGGTCCAGCGCCTTGTCGGCGATGTCCTTCATGATGATCGGGGTGCCTTTGGAGGCTGACTGGAAGGCGATACCGCCGCCCATGATGCCTGCGCCCAGTACCGCAGCCTGGTTGATCTCTTTGGAGGCCTTGGCAGTTTTGCCGTTGACCTTTTTCACTTGCTGGTCTGCCAGGAACAGGCCGACCAGGCAGGTCGCCTGGGAGGACTTGGCGACTTTGGCGAAGCCTTTGGCTTCCACTTCCAGTGCCTTGTCGCGGTTCATGCCACCGTGCTTCTGCATGGTGTTCACGGCCGCTACCGGTGCCGGGTAGTTCTTGCCAGCCTGACCCATCACCATGGCGGTGCAGGTCTGGAAGGCCATCATGTTTTCCATGGGCGGCAGTTTCAGCGGCTCGAGCTTCTCGGCGCGCTTGGCGCGGAAGTCGATCTTGCCGGCCAGGCACTGCTTGACCAGATCGATGGCGGCGTTTTGCAGTTCGTCGTGAGCGACGACCGCGTCAGCCACGCCGTCTTTCAGCGCTTTGTCGGCCTTGTGCTGGCCAGCAGCGGCGATCCACTCAACAGCGTTGTCCACACCGATCAGGCGGGGCAGACGCACGGTGCCGCCGAAGCCCGGGTACAGGCCCAGCTTCACTTCCGGCAGACCTACCTGGGCTTTTTCGCTCAGTACGCGGAAATCTGCAGCCAGGCACATTTCCAGGCCGCCACCCAGGGCGATGCCGTTAACGGCTGCCACTTTGGGAATGTCGAGATCTTCAAAAGCGTTGAAGACTTCGTTGGATTTCAGACACCAGCCGGCGATTTCGTCTTCCGGCAGTTTGAACATGTCTGTGAATTCGGTGATGTCGGCGCCAACAATGAAAACCCCTTTGCCGGAAGTCACGA
>OJBB01000372.1_pt1 | contig 15850 bp, 12 predicted proteins | sample 1590401 | NCBI WGS metagenome assembly OJBB01 (sample SAMN05416789, study PRJEB24817) | seawater metagenome | isolation source: Sea water | place: Canada:Atlantic | collected 2013-07 | reverse complement strand
AAATCAAAAACAGGGAATCCTTTTAAAATAGGATTTTCTTGTACAATATCGTCAACAACTAAAGAAACAGGTTGAGAAGCATTTAAATCGAAATCAGAGTTACCTAAACCACGCATATAAAAACGCGGAAAAGTTCGGCCAAAAGATGATTCCACTGACAAACTTGGTATTTTTGCATTTAAAAACCGGACATCCATCGCTGCTGAACTATAGGCATCAAGATTGTCACCTTGTAATGCTGTAACAGCAATGGGTACTTCTTGTGCATTTTCAACACGTTTACGCGCAGTTACATTTATAACCTCAATGCCAACAACTTTTGCTTCTGTTGCCTCATCTGCTGCTAATGCACTAGTAGAAAAACCAGTAACACTCGCAATGATTGACGCTTGCACACAAAGTGACAATGCGTTTTTTTTAAATATTTTCATTTGTTTACTCCCAGGACTGTTTTTGTTTTTTATTATGTTTTATGCTTTTTATCTTTTGTTTTTATTATGTTTTATAGTGTAGTAGAACTTATACAGGTTATTGAATTAATTGCGGTAGAACTTCCCCCTACTGTTCACTGTACTTATTACTTTATTATTTTATTACTTACTGTATAGCTCTGACAGAAAGCTTGTGCCGTAGTCCATTGCTTCTACGTTAAATAACTCAGCGACACTTTGTCCTAAATCAGCGAACGTCTTACGGTTACCAAGGTTTACAGAGTCAATCTGATGATGATAAGCAATAATAGGTACATACTCTCGAGTATGCTCAGTACCAGGCCATGTTGGATCACAACCATGATCAGCAGTTAAGAATAGTACATCCTCCGCAGACATCGCATGAAAGAGCTCAGGTATACGAACATCTAGTGCTTCAAGCTCTTTTGCATAACCGATAGCATCGCGTCTATGACCAAAATCTTGATCAAAATTAACCAAATTAGTGAAAATGAGTGAATTGTCTTGTGCGGTATTAATATGATCCAAAGTGGCATCAAATAGTGCATTAAGCCCAGTCGCTTTTGTTTTTTCATCAATGCCTTGATGAGCGAAAATATCAGCAATTTTACCAACACTGATAACATGAGTTCCTGACTGTGATATTTTATCAAGTACCGTAGGAGCTGGCGGTAACACTGAGTAATCTCTACGGTTACCTGTTCTAGCAAAGTTATCAGCACTATCTCCTACAAAGGGTCTAGCAATAACACGTCCTATATTTAAATCACCAAGTAACTCTCGAACCGTTTCACAGTATTTATAGAGGTTATCTAAACCAAAATGTTCTTCATGCGCAGCTATTTGAAAAACGCTATCGGCCGAGGTATAACAAATAGGTAAACCTGTTTCAATATGCTCTTGTCCTAAACGGGTAAGAATTTCGGTACCTGAAGCATGACAATTGCCTAACATGCCATCAAAACCCGTTTCACGATTAATATCGTCAATTAATGATGTGGGAAAGCTATTTTTTTTGTCGGTAAAATATCCCCAATCAAAAAGCACGGGTACTCCTGCCATCTCCCAATGACCACTGGGCGTATCTTTACCTGTACTTATTTCTTGTGCAAAACCATAAGCACCTTTACTTGGTTCTTGACCCTGATAAGGAAATGTTTGATTAGATGCTTGTTCACAAGCCTTTATCATTCCAAGTGCCGATAAGTTGGGTAAGAAAATCTCTTTACCTGTTTCTTCATAATAAGCACGAGCTAGGTTAGCAAACGTATTTGCGCCCACATCACCAAAATCAACAGCATCTGGAGAATAACCGATACCCAAGCTATCAATAACTATAATTATTGCACGAGCCATAATGTTTCCTTTTTACATTTAATCACAATGATTAAAATAATTTGTCAAAAACTATGACCAACTGGTCAAGTTGTGTTAATTTATCATCTTTACAATTAAGGGTAAATAGAGCTTTATCTTGTCGCTGATTATTTATCTAAACTATAGAGAATATCTTGCGCCAATTACTAACAAAGCTCAAGATAGTAAAAAATTCTTAATTATTGATATTTGCTTTAACTACAGGCTGAACATTGAAATCAATTAAACCAACAATTATTGCTATCGCTGGCCCTTCGGCCTCAGGCAAGACACTTTTTGCCAAAACAATACATGATGAGCTTATTGATGAGCTTGGTGACAGTGGTATTTCTATTATGTATGAAGATGCTTATTATCGTGACCAATCTCATTTGTCCATGCAAGAGCGTGAGCAAACTAACTATGATCATCCCAGTGCATTTGAACACGAACTTTTATCAGAGCACTTAAAAAAACTCACTGAAAATCAGATGATTAATAGTCCTGTTTATTGTTACAAAACTCATACCCGGCTCGATGAGAGTAAAAAGTTTTTACCCACTAAAATAATTCTAGTTGAAGGTATATTACTTTTATCTAACAAGGAATTAAGAGAGTGTTTTGACATTAAGGTCTACATGGATACACCATTAGACATATGTCTCATTAGAAGAATCAAGCGAGATTTAGTTGAACGTAACCGCAGCATTGAATCGGTCACTAACCAATATTTAGCAACGGTTAGACCTATGTATTATCAATTTATTGAACCTTCTAAAGCTTGGGCTGATATTGTTATTACCCGAGGTGGTAAAAATAGAATGGCTATTGAGGTGATCAAAGCAAAAATTCGACAACTTTCACAATTACCCCCACAACAATAAGTATAATAATAAAATATAAGAGGTATTCATGGAATTAGGTGCTCTAAGAGGTGTGCTAGGCATTTTCGTTTTGTTAGCTATCGCCTACGCATTATCAAGTGGAAAAAAATCAATAAATATTCGCACAGTCGGTTTAGCTTTTGCACTACAAGTGCTGCTTGGCGCTTTTGTGTTATACGTTCCCTTTGGTAAAGACGTGTTGCTGTCTATGACTAATGGTGTGCAAAGTGTTATTGATAGTGCAAAAGTAGGCATTAACTTTCTTTTTGGTGGTTTAGGTACCGATGCCATGTTTGACAATGGTGTAGGTTTTGTCTTTGCCATCAGAGTATTGCCTAATATTATTTTCTTTTCGTCTTTAATTGCTGTGCTTTATTACCTTGGCATAATGCAATGGGTAATTAAAATCATCGGCGGCGCATTACAAAAGCTTTTAAAGACGAGCAAACCTGAGTCACTCTCAGCGACAGCCAACATATTTGTCGGTCAAACCGAAGCCCCTCTTATTATTCGTCCCTATATTGCAAAAATGACCCAATCAGAGCTATTTGCCATCATGGTTGGTGGCCTAGCATCCGTTGCAGGTTCTATTTTAGCAGGATACGCTGGCCTAGGTATTGAACTAAAATATCTAATTGCCGCTTCATTTATGGCCGCCCCAGGTGGACTATTAATGGCTAAAATCATTTGCCCTGAAACTGAACACGATAAAATAGTTACCGAGTCTGTCGATTATGATGACGAAAATGAAAAACCAACAAATGTAATTGATGCCGCCGCTTCTGGTGCAGCGTCAGGTCTTAAATTGGCAGTAAATGTCGGTGCAATGTTACTTGCCTTCATTGCCTTAATAGCATTGTTAAATTCGCTAATTGGCGGTGTTTTTGGCTTATTCGGTTATGAAGATATCACCATAGAATTTTTCTTGGGTTACCTTTTTGCACCGTTTGCTTATGTTATTGGTGTACCGGTCAATGAAATGCTGCAAGCAGGTAGTTTTATTGGGCAAAAAGTTGTCGTCAATGAATTTTTTGCCTATGTTAATTTTGTTGAAATCAAAGATACCTTAAGCCCTGCAACTCAAGCCATTGTGACTTTTGCGTTATGTGGTTTTGCTAATTTATCATCAATTGCCATTTTACTTGGTGGCATTGGTTCGATGGCGCCGAGTCGTCGACATGACATTGCCAGATTAGGCATGCGAGCCATGATTGCAGCTACTTTAGCCAATCTAATGAGCGCGGCAATTGCTGGTATATTTATTTCCTTGTAGGAAGTATATACACAAAAACGATACACGAGAATTTAACACAGGAACGATACAATATGTCTGATATTAAAGCAGTAGCCCAACGAGCACTGTCACTAATGGATTTAACGAGTCTTACCAACACAGAGACTGACCAAGAAATTATTGACCTTTGTCGTCAAGCTAAATCACCTGCCGGCGAAACGGCCGCTATTTGTATTTTCCCACGCTTTATTCCTGTGGCTAAAAAGGCGCTAAAAGCGCAACAAACACCTCACATAAAAATAGCAACCGTCACTAATTTCCCACAGGGTAATGACGATCTTGATATTGCGTTGGCAGAAACAAAAGCTGCTGTCGCTTATGGCGCTGATGAAGTCGATTTAGTCTTTCCTTACCGTGCGTTAATACAGGGTAATGAGACGATTGGTTTTGATATGGTAAAGGTATGTAAACAAGCCTGTAGCGGCAATGCTAAGCTTAAAGTCATCATTGAAACAGGTGAGCTTAAATCTGAAGAGTTGATACGAAAAGCGAGTGAAATTGCTATCAACGCTGGCGCCGACTTTATTAAAACATCGACAGGTAAAGTAGCCGTTAATGCCACACCTGAAGCGGCTAAAATTATGTTAACCGTGATAAAAAATAAAAATACCGCGGTGGGATTTAAACCTGCAGGAGGCGTTAGAAATGCCGATGATGCCGCTATTTATCTTGATTTAGCAGATAATATATTAGGTTATGAGTGGGCAGATGCTAATCACTTTAGATTTGGTGCTAGCAGCTTACTTATCAGCTTATTAGATACACTCGGACATAAAAGTAATACTAAGTCATCAAGTAACTACTAAGTCCCCCTAAATCACAGCTAAGTTATTGCTGTTATTATCAGGCAACTAAATCCCATTACAACAATACCTGAACGTTGAACATTAATTTTCGATGCTCAGGTATTTACTACATAAAAAGAAATAACTAAAAATGGCACAACTTTATTTTTATTACTCATCGATGAATGCGGGAAAATCAACTCACCTATTACAATCATCTTATAACTATCAAGAACGTGGCTTAGCCACCGCTATTTATACTGCGAAGATTGATGATAGATTTGCAAAAGGCAAAGTTGCTTCACGATTAGGTATTGACGCCGACGCTTTTTTATTCGACGAAAAGATCAATCTATTTAAAGACGTTGACCAGAAACATCAAGCTGAAAAAATTGATTGTGTACTTATCGACGAAGCACAATTTTTGTCAACTGAACAAGTTAAACAGCTTACTGATATTGTCGACCTATTGCATATACCTGTATTGGCTTATGGCATACGCACTGACTTTTTAGGACAAACCTTCTCAGGTAGTGCCGCTCTGCTCGCTTGGGCTGACAAACTGGTTGAATTAAAAACGATATGTCACTGTGGGCGAAAAGCTAACTTTGTCATCAGACAAGATGCCAACGGTAAAGCGGTACAAAATGGTGAGCAAGTAGAGGTTGGTGGCAATGAACGTTATGAGCCGCTTTGTCGTGCTCACTTTAAGCAACTCGTCTGGCTATAGACTAATGCTGATAATAAAAACCTTAGCATTCTATATTAACCGCTAAGGTTCTTTATTGGTAACTCATTCCTAGCTAATTAATAGATTACAGGTGGTAGTTCAGGGCTCTCTTCAGAGTAACTAATCGCATTATTAAATTGCTCAATGGCTCTATTGGCTGAGTCTTCATCTTTAGCATGTAATCGTGCAATCACTTCGCCACGATTCACTTGTACACCCAGAGGTAATATCCGATCAAAACCAACACTGTGATCTACCTGTTGAGTAGGTGCCGTTCTCCCTCCACCTAAACCAACCACCGACATGCCAATAGCACGAGTGTCCATCTGCGCAATGTAACCATGCTGTGCTGCTCGCACCTCAGTAATAACATTTGCCTTTTTCATTGAGTCCCAAGGCTTTTCTATAAAGTTTTTCGGTCCACCTAATGCGGATACCATGCGATCAAATTTTTCAGCCGCTAAGCCTGAATTTAACACCTGATCAATTTTCTCATGGGCATCTTTTTCACTACTCGCTAGATTAGTATTAATAAGCATTGCACTAGCAAGTGCATGCACAATTTTATGTAAGCGCGGCTCTCGTTGTTTACCGGTTAAGTATTTAACTGTTTCATACATTTCTATGGCGTTACCGGCACTAGTACCTAAGACTTGATTCATATCGGTAATAATAGCCTGTGTTTTAACGCCCGCTCCGCTAGCAACACTGGTAATGCTTTGTGCAAGTGCTTTAGCATCGTCTAGGTTATTCATCATGGCACCATTGCCCACCTTAACATCCATCACTAAGACATCAAGTCCTGCGGCAAGCTTCTTCGATAAGATAGAAGCAGTGATCAATGGAATAGATTCAACTGTTGCAGTTACATCACGAATAGAATACAAACGCTTATCGGCGGGTGCTAAATTATCGGTTTGTGAAATAATGGCAACACCAACGTCTTTAACAATACGTTTAAATTCACTAATACTGGGTTGTACATTAAAACCAGCAATACTTTCAAGTTTATCTGCGGTACCACCTGTATGACCCAAACCACGCCCTGAAATCATAGGAACATAACCGCCGCAAGCAGCAACGATAGCAGCTAACATAAAGCTAACTTTATCACCGACACCACCCGTTGAGTGTTTATCAACAATAGGACCATCAAAACCTTCCCAGCTAAGAACTTCTCCTGAGCGCATCATAGCCTTGGTAAAATTGACTCTTTCATCAATCGACATACCCTGTTGAAAAATAGCCATGGCCATCGCGCCAACTTGGCTATCTGAAAAGTTGCCATCAACAAGGCCTGAAACAAAGCCATTTATCGCTTGTTCATCTAATATTTTACCATCACGTTTCAGTCGAATAATCTCTTGAGGGATGATTTTAGCGGTTACAGACATGAATTAAATCCTTATAAGTCTAATAAATCTTTTGGGGTGAATGCATCTGGTAGTAATTGTTGTACCGTCCATATTTTTCGGTCATTTTTGTGGTTTACTGCTACCACTAGCGCTGATTGCTCGAAAAATTCAGCAATCACTTGTCGACATGCACCGCACGGAGGAGTCAGCTTGTCTTGCTCGGTGTAAATCATGATGAACTTAAACATCTGCTTACCCTGAACGACAGCATGACTAATACAGTTACGTTCAGCGCAAATGGTCAAACCATAAGAGGCATTTTCTACATTACAGCCGTTAACTATATTGCCATCCGTAGTCAGTGCTGACGCGCCAACATGAAATTTACTGTAAGGAGCATAAGCTCGTTGGTAAGCTTCTTTTGCCGCTGATAGTAGCTCATCGAAACGCTCTATTTTATTTTTATCCATATTTACATGCCTTTAGATAATTTACTGTATTTATTATATTAATATAGCATTACTGACCATATGGTCAAGTTATACATGAGATAAAATATACTGCCATACTGTTAGCAAAAAAAAAGCCATACTTTTCAGTATGGCTTTACTTTTGATTGACTAAATAGCGTTAACTCATGTCAGCTAACACACTTAATAATTAAGTCATTAAAAGTCGTAACTTACCCCTACGCGCATTTCCCAAACGGAAGCATCTTTGTAGAAGTTTTGATCTTCATTACCACTATTGAAGCCCTCATAAAGGTATTTACCATCATCTTGAACCGACATTTCAACCATACGATTACCAACAAATTCACCTTGTTTCATCACACCCCAATCATCATTTATCATGTTACCTACGTTTTTAATGATAAAGAATGCATTGCCTCGATGTCCTTCAATTAAACCAGGGATTTCTTGGTTAATTTTAATGTCAAAGCTTACATACCAGTCAGCATTTTGTGCGTTTCGACCAGTAGTTTGACCACGTGCAAGCCCTTCAGCGCTAACAAAAGCGTCAAATGCTGCTTTATCAAAATCAGGTCCATAAACAACATTAGCATCATCAACGGTTGGAATATAAACTAACTGACGGTCACCACTCCAGTTATTGTCACCAAAAGCACCATCTGAATCATCATAAGTAAATGAATAAGCTTGCCCTTCACTTGCTTGACCAAATAAGCTAAAGCGTGTTTCAAGCCCTCCAATGAGCTCAACACCATAACTAATATTCATGGTGAAACGATGCGGTATCTCATAATTAGATGTGGTAATTGGCGGATTAAGTGCATCCGTTGTCGCTAAGTTTCCGTAGTTAGATCCTGCAACCGCACTAGTCATTGGATTAGCATCTTCAGACTTAGTATAAGAATAACCAAATGAAGCATCTAAACCAAAATCAAAACTTTTGCTTAACGCTAATGAAATAATAGTAGAACTACCATCACTCTTAGTATTCGTTAATACATATTCATTAGAGACATTTTTAACACCATCAGGATGAGTTACTTCCTTATAGGTAGGACGGCCATCGAATGTTTTATCGCCGTATTCTAAATTATAGTCAAGAATAGTCGCTGAATCTTGCTTACGGTTATGTAGGATATCTGCCGAAACAATATAATCATTATCGGTAGTGTAAGTAGCACCTAACGCATATTTCCACTCTGATGGTATTTCAAAATTTGGGTCGGTCGCATTAACAGAAGCATTACCACTTAGTTCGTCTAGATCTTGAATTGAATCTACCATCACTTGTGGTACACCAAAACCTGGGCCTCGAGGGTCAGAAGATGGTGTATTAAACAAATCAAATTGCTTACCAACCATTGTAATACTATCTTTGTGATACTTGGCACGTTCACTAATATTCACTAAACCATCGTTTGAATATGAGTTAGACAACCAAACGTTAGGGTTACCGCCAGAATAAAGACCGAAACCACCTCTAACTTCTAAATTATCTTGAACCGCCCAGTTAAAACCTACGCGGGGTTGGATTAAGTCAATACCATCCATATTTTTATCATTTCTGATACCGTAACGTTCTTCAAATTGAGCGTTATAGCGCGGGTTATCGCTACTGGTATAACGGTCATAACGTAAACCTACCGTTAATGTCATATCAATATCAGGTAATGTGTATTCATCTTGAATATAAAAAGTATGTAAACCATAAGTGAATTCTTGGCTCGCATCACTTGGTACATTAGTACCAGCAGAGTTATTGTAGTAAACACGATCCGCTAAACCATTCTCATATTCATCTATCGAACCAAAACGATACTCACCTACGGTGTGTTGCATAAATAAATTAAATGCAGTTAAACTTTCATACTCATAGCCAGCAGTAATGGTGTGTTCATCTAAATAGTAACTACCAGCAAGCTTAAATGTAGTTGTTTCCCAGTTCATTTCGTTCGATTGGCGAGAATCATCCGGACCTAAAAAGATAGTTGTACCATTGTGACGAATTTGCACTTCACCAAAACCGCTATCCGCATCTAAGGATTCTTGTCTATTCTCGAGTTCTGTGTGACCTACTCTTACTTCAGTGGAGAAATTATCTGTCCAATCAGAGTTGAGTGAGCCTACAAATGAATTTAATTCTGCACCTGATTCATAAAAGTGATTATCTAACGTCATACCCCATTCATCAGATTGGTCTAATTTAAAACCATCATTGTAGTTATAGACAAAACTAGCACGATGATCTTCATTAATATTCCAATCTAATTTAACAAGAATTTTTTCATCATCAACCGCTTTACTTGCTGGGGTACCACCCGCGTTATAACCATATTTATCTATCGATATTTGGTTTACACGGTCAATATCCGCTTGTGTAACTTGTGGATCGCTACCACTCATTGGCGAATATTCAAATAATTGCACACCATCTAATTTTTCATAAGAGGTATATAAAAATAATGTATCTTCAATTAACGGTAAACCAACATTAAAACCATAGCGCTTATCATCATAATCACCGTTGTCTTGGTCTTCACCTTCAATGCTGTCACCTTTCAATGAATCATTGCTGTAATCGTAAAATACACTGCCGTGCACTTCATTTGTGCCTGATTTTGTTACTGCGTTAATGTTACAAGAAGTGAAACCACCATATTTTACGTCAAATGGGGCGAGTTCAACTGATACTTGATCAATTGAATCATAAGAGAAAGGAATACGTGTAGTCGGATAACCATTATCATTTAAACCAAAGCTATCATTCATACGAACGCCATCAACAGTTAAACTGTTAAACCTTGGATTACCACCGCCACACTGAATAGCATCGCTGCGACTTTCATCAATGTAAATACGTGGGTCAATGCGTACAATATCTTTCAGATCACGATTGATTGATGGGGCATATTTTAAATCATCAGAATTAAAATGAGCTGCTGGTCCTGTACCGCCTGACTGCATACTGATAGAGCGACCAGTAACAACAATGGTTTCTAAAGCGCTTTCTGAGTTTAAAGCCACATTTAACGGGTATGTTTCACCTAAGGTTAAATAAATATCTTTTACAGTTGTATCCTCAAATTTATTTGAATCAACAACTACTCGGTAAGGTCCACCTACACGTAAGCCTTTGGCAACGAAAAGGCCTGCATCATTAACTGTTGCCGTTTTGGTAGTACCAGATGGTACGTGAACAATAGTTATGATTGATCCAGCCGCAGGATTACCACTTGGCCCTGCAACCCGTCCTTTTATTGCAGAGGTGGTAACATTAGCCATAGCCGCCGTAGAGAGTCCAAGCGCAAGTATTAACGCGCCAGTAATGCGTGAGATACGATGAGTTTTCATCTGTTATTCCTAAGTTATGTTATTAAATAATTATTTTTCTTATGGAAACAAATGATAAAAAGTTAACCATTTGCTCTGTTTTTATTTATATTGAAATTAGCAGACTTTTATGTCAGTTTCATTACAAATATTTACATATTGATAAGAATGTAAATGTATAGAGATGTAAGACCAGTAAAAATAAAACAACAAGTAAAGTATAAATCCTTTAAAAACAAAGGGTAATGAATTATTTTAGTTATAAGCTTGTAGAAGATAAAATAAATAACTTTTTTATATAAAATATTGTTATGAAAAGAGACAAGTTTAATTACATTTGGTTATAAAAACTTTCCAAACGGTCAGATAAATAAACATAAGCAATCCAGTTACAGTAAAAACAATAACTTAAAGTAAACGAATAAAAGCAGTTCACTTGATAATATTTGAAGTAATAAAAAAATTTTATAAAAATATTTATAAAACATTAATTTTTAGCCATCTCATAATAAAATTGTAATCAAACAACGATATGATGTACTTTTTTAGTTTAATAAATTACATTCACTGTAGATATTGTTAATAAACATAATATGAGTAATTTTTCTAAAAAGACGAGAAAATTGACTAATAACAATTTAAGTAATGTGTAATTTCTACCAATACAAAACGTAAAAATTCACATAAAAACAATCATAAAAATACTAACGAACACCGAGCCTAAAGAATGACTAGTGCTAATCTAATAAAAAAAACAGGTAATATTCGAGTAAAGAGTCAAGTTAAGATTCTATCGGCAGCCAGAACAGAGTTTGTACTGCAAGGCTATAGGGGTGCAACAGTTCAGTCTATTGCTGATAGAGCTGAGCTACCCAAGGCAAATGTCCTCTATTATTTCAAAAACAAAGAGAATATTTATCATGCTGTACTAGAAAATACACTTCAAATGTGGGACGAAGGTATTGGAGATATTGAGCAAAACGAAGGACCTAAAGTTGCCATAGAAAAATTTATCGCCGCCAAGGTAAGAATGTCATTTAAACACCCTGAAGCATCAAAGATATATGCCATGGAAGTTATCCAAGGCGCGCAACACCTGAAAGATTATGCTCGAACATACCAACGCCAATGGGTAAGAGAAAAAGCTAAGTTATTTCAACAATGGATAGACAACGGTGAGATGGTTAATGTTGATCCCGTTCATCTTATTTTCCTTATTTGGTCTTCTACCCAGCATTACGCTGATTTTGACACCCAAATATTAACCATAATGAATCAAGCTGATTTCGAAGATGATGATGTTGAAAAAGTTATCGCATTTTTGTCAGACATTATTTTACGTGGTTGCGGCTTAATTTAATTCATTGACGTAAAGAAAATCTATTATGAAAAAATATTCAATCATTGCCTTAATTGCCTGGGTGTTCCCCACTATGACTATTGCACAAGAAACGACATTAAAAATTGCGACCTTCAATGTTAGTATGGAGGCGTTAAATTACGTTGCCCATAAACGTGGTGAAGCACCCAATATCTCCGGAAAAACACTTACCAAAGCTCTAGCTAGTGATCATCAACAGATAAAAAATATTGCTGAGATCATTCAAACGGTTAACCCTGATATTATTTTATTAAATGAATTTGATAATCAAAATAATGATCACCAGGACTTAAAAGCCTTTATCAGTCACTATTTAAATAAAAGTCAAAACGGTAAAACGGCTATTGATTTTCCATACTATTACCAAGGCTCTGTTAATACTGGAGTAAATTCTGGTATAGACATCGACGGTAATGGTGAAAAAGGAAAATTACCCGGCGATGGTTATGGTTTTGGCTACTTCCCAGGTCATTTTGGTATGGCCCTTTTATCAAAATACCCAATAAACGTTGATCAAATCAGAACTTTCCAACACTTTAAATGGCATGACATGCCAAATGCATTAATGCCTATAGATCCTGAATCAAATAAAGCCTGGTACAGCCAAGAGGTTTGGCAAAAACTTAGGCTTTCATCAAAGTCCCATTGGGACGTGCCCGTAGAGGTCAACGGTAAAACCATTCACATACTGGCAAGCCATCCAACACCACCGGTATTTGATGGTCCAGAAGATAGAAATGGTAAACGAAATCATGATGAAATACGTTTTTGGCAAGACTATATATCACCCGAGAAATCGAGCTACATTTACGATGACAAAGGTAATAAGGGTGGCATTAAAGCCAAGCAATCCTTTGTTATTCTTGGCGACTTAAACGCAACGACTGTGGATGGTAATGCGATTAAAGCCGGTATTTCATCGTTATTAAACGATGATAAAATTCAAGATGTTATGCCGCAAAGTCAAGCAGGCGAAAAGCATAGTCCTGAAAATGCTCATGGTAAGCACCATACGGCTTTTTGGCGCATGAGAGTTGATTATGTCTTACCCTCAGTTAGCGGGTTAAATATTAACAATTCTGGTATCTTTTGGCCTGCAGAAACCGACGAAAGCTACCGGTTGATAAAAGATAGAAAAGCGTCATCCGATCACCGCTTGGTCTGGCTTGAACTAACCACAAAGAATTAATCCCATTATATTTAACCACAAAGAACCAACATAATGAAAAAACTACTTTCCGCCGTTTTTGTCACCCTCACATTGGGTGCTTGTACTACCACTGAACAGTCTAGTGATATTTCATCTGATAACTCAGTAGCCCCAAATTCACAAAGCAGCCCTAAAAATATCATCATGATCGTAGGCGATGGTATGGGACCAGCTTATACCACTGCTTATCGTTATTTCAATGATGACCCGACAACAGCTGAAATTGAACAAAGTGTATTTGATAAACATTATGTCGGCTCAAGTAGTACCTACCCAGCAAAAATGTCTGGGTACATCACTGATTCAGCTGCTGCTGCAACAGCGCTAGCGACAGGTGTAAAAACTTATAATGATGCGATATCTGTTGATACCAATAAAAAGTCGCTTTTGACTGTTTTAGAGTGGGCCAAACAGCAAGGTAAAAAAACAGGTGTCGTTGTTACTTCTCAGATAAATCATGCAACTCCTGCCTCTTATCTTTCTCATAATGAAAACAGAAATAACTATAACGCTATTGCTGATAGTTATATCGACAATGGCATAAAAGCCGATGTTTATTTTGGTGGCGGCTGGAAATACTTTATTCGAGAAGACCGTAATTTAGTCAACGAATTTAAAGCAGCTGGTTTTCAATATATAGATGATTATAAACAATTATCAACACTGAAATTAAATAAACCGGTACTCGGTCTTTTTGGCGATAGCGGTTTACCTTGGGCCCTAGACGATAAAGAAAAACATCGTTTGTCGTTAATGACAAAGGCAGCTACAAAACAGCTTAAAAATCCCAATGGTTACTTTATGTTAGTTGAAGCCAGTCAAATCGATTGGGGTGGACATGGACGAGATATTGGCGCGGCTATGGCTGAAATGGACGACCTTGCAAAAACAATCGCTTTTCTAGAAGAGTATGTCGCTAAAAATCCAGATACCTTAGTTGTACTTACAGCAGATCATAGTACAGGAGGCCTCAGTATTGGAAGAAAAACAGCTATGTCTAACAAAGACATACACAGTAAATATTTATGGCAACCTGAGATACTACGAACACTGCCCCTTTCTCCTGAAACGTTTGCCAAAACCTTTGCTAACAACAACCTGACTCTGCAACAGGTCAATGAGGTATTAAAGTTTGAGATATCTTCTGATGATATGGCGTTGTTATTACAGTCAAAAAAAGAGGGTATAAAAATATACCAACAGTTATCAGCAGAACAAAAACAAAAAAAATGGGCACCTAAAGCTGAAGGACCTATTTTGATAGCAATTAAAAAAATCATAGACATAAAGACAAACACTGGCTGGGGTTCAATTAGTCATTCGGGTACACATACCGCAGTGGATGTACCCGTCTATGCCTTTGGTAAAGGAAGTGAGCAATTTAAGGGGCAAATAGATAATACTGATATTGCCAAAAAGATATTTACTTTACTAGGTAAAAAGTAGGAGCAAAGTAGGTACAAAAAAGCCGACAAGTGGCCACACGAGTCGGCTGAGCTTATACATGAAAGTGTAAGCAAAACTAGTGAATACTTTTATATTTTATAACCATAGTTCCTCTGTTAATTTAGCTAGAATAATAACTATTTATGTACCCGTTATTCTGGCTGTTAATTAACTTTAGCAATGACCTCATGATTTTTATCTTTCATAAATCGTACTTTCTCACCGCTTTGTAAACGCTCTCCGCCACGAACGACCACACTATCATTTACTGATAAAGCGCCCGTTACTGAAACCCAACTCTTTACACCTTGTCCAACAAGCACAGCAACTTTCTGTGCTTGTTGATCAGCATCGATAGTTAATACATAAGTTTCATTTTCTCGCAGCATCAAAGCATCACGTGGCACTAAAATAGCTTCTCTTGGTGCTTGTTTAGGTAAAGAGACAGTAACAGCGGTACCTGCTAACATCGCTATGCCATCAGCAGCTAGCCTGACATCAAAAGTACGGGAAGCTTGATCGCCCGCTTGGCTCCATGTACGTACAGGTAGTTCAATCAAGGTTTGATTCCATTTGACCATCACCTTACTGCCTCGTTGTAAAAATGGTGCGATTGAAATTGGCGCAGCAATTTTAATATCAAGATTCTTAGTATCAATGAGTTGCACTAACGGACGGCCAACAGAGATCAGCTCACCAACATGGGCAAAACGTTGACTAATATTTCCAGTAAACGGCGCTCTAATAGTTGTTTTCTCTAAGGAAAGTAAGGTTTGCTCCACTGATATATTCAACGCAGCAACTTCATTAATAGCAATGGTTAAATCTTTATTAACCCGTTCAAGTTCACTTAACGCTGAATTGTTTTTTTCGCGCAACTTTAGAAAACGTGCCTTTTGCCCGGTGAGATAGTCAACATCAGCTTGATGTTGATTCACTTGAGCTTGTTGACCGGCCAATTGCAACTTCAAATGGCGATCGTCAATTTGTGCTAACAGCTGGCCTTTTTTAACTTGGCTACCAACATCTTCAATCCACAACAATTGTCCGGTTTGTTCCGCAGATATTGGTGCATTTTTACGGCTGATAACATTGGCAGGCAACCAAATACTTGGGTTCACCTGTTCCTGTCTCTTATACACATCTCCGAGCCC
>OJBB01000352.1_pt1 | contig 16584 bp, 14 predicted proteins | sample 1590401 | NCBI WGS metagenome assembly OJBB01 (sample SAMN05416789, study PRJEB24817) | seawater metagenome | isolation source: Sea water | place: Canada:Atlantic | collected 2013-07 | reverse complement strand
CTGTACCTGTTTCTATGCTGGTGGTTGATGAAGCGCATTGTATTTCTGAGTGGGGTCATAACTTTAGACCAGACTACTTAAAACTACCGAGTTATTGCCAAGCGTTGAATATTTCATTGGTGTTATTACTTACCGCGACAGCAACGCGCAAAGTAAAACAAGATATGGCGGCTAAGTTTGCTATTAGAGATGAACATATTGTGCAAACAGGGTTTTATCGATCTAACCTTGATTTAAGCGTGTTACCCGTTACTCAAGCGCACAAAAACAGACAACTCGAACAAGTTATTATGGCGCAACAAGGTGCTGGTATTGTTTACGTTACTTTGCAACATTCTGCTGAAACAGTGGCGCAATACTTAAAACAGCAGGGCATTAATGCTTGTGCTTATCATGCTGGTTTTGACAGTGATACTCGCAGTCAAATTCAGCAAGATTTTATGGCAGGTAAAATACAAGTTATTGTCGCGACTATCGCCTTTGGCATGGGGATTGATAAAAGTGACATACGTTTTGTTATTCATTATGACTTACCAAAATCAATAGAAAATTATAGTCAAGAAATTGGACGGGCAGGGCGAGATGGAATGCCGTCGCAGTGTTTTACCCTAGCAAACCTTGACGGTTTAAATACCGTTGAAAACTTTGTCTATGGCGATACCCCAGAGTTTGCTGGTATTGAAATGTTATTAGACACGATAAAATCAGAAGTCATAACCAATACATATGACAACAGCTCTGAAGGGAAATGGGAGTTACAAATATTACAGCTGTCGAATGCCGTTAATATTAAACAATTACCGCTAAAAACGCTTTTAGTTCAATTGGAATTAGCAGGCGTTATCGAGCCACTGTATGCTTACTTTGCTGATTTTAAAATTAAGCTGTTAAAGCCTAAAGATGAAATCATTAATAGTTTTAATGAGCAACGTAAAGACTTCTTGCAACGGATATTTAACGAAACCGACTTTAAAAAAATTTGGGGCAGTTTGAATTTTGATACCTTGCTGAAAGATAAAAGTATCGAGCGTAATCGCGTCATTGCAGCCCTTGAATATCTGCAAGAGCAACAATTGATTGTACTTGAAACCAAAGGCATGACAGAGGTATTCAAAATCAACCTCAATGAATTAGCGGATCCTAGTTTATGCCAAACACTCAGTAATTATTTTAAAGACAATGAAGAAAAAGAAATTAAGCGTATTGCGACCTTAGTACGTTTTTTCCAGCTCGACTCGTGTTTAACCGTGAACTTAGCGCGATACTTTGATGATAATAGTTTTGATGATAAAAGGTTTGATTCTGTTAGCGAGATAAATAGTGTTCCACAATGTGGTCATTGTAGTGTTTGTCGTGGTCAAGTAGCTGTTTTACAGCATTCTCAATTACAGATTCCATGGCCGAGTGATGAAGCATTGAAGCAAGGTATGACAGAGTTAGCCGAGCGACTTAATGGAAAAATAAATCAACCACTGTCTATTGAAAGTTATTGTCGATTTTTTGCGGGTATGTCGGTGCCACTGTTTGGCCGTAATAAAGTGCGGCAATTATCTGGTTTTGCTTTATGTGAGCAGCAAAGATATCAAGCAATTCGTGAAAAACTGGCCAGTTTAAAGTAAATTAGTTCGATTGGTTTGAATGCCGACTGCGGTGATAGAAAAACCACCTATACATCCTTAAAGGTTTATAGGTGGCTTTTTAGTTTCTATGGTCTCTAAAGAATAGGGACACTATGAAGAGTATACTAAATATCAAACTCGTCAGCACCTAGCTCAACCAGATAATCTCGGTACTTTGTATCGGATTCTTGAATATGATTAATTAACCAGTAGGTAAGTAAATTAGTGACTTGTTTAAGCGAGTTATGCCCTTCAACATTATAGATATCAACATACTCTTCTACTTTATCAATCATGGCTTGATGTTCTTCTTGATGCTCAGGCAATTCAGGGTAGCCATAATCTTCCATTAACTTTTCTTCGCGCTTAAAGTGATATTTTGTATAACTCACCAACTCTTCTAAAGCTTCACGTTCAAACTCTTCGCACTGGGCATAATCGAATGCGATGCTAAATTGATTTAATAAGTGCAGCAGTTTTTTATGGTCCTGATCAATATACTCAATACCAATACTGTATTCTTTACTCCATTTAATTTGCTTAATGTGTCTCTGTTTTATTAGTGGCATCATGCACAACGCGGCGATTAATACCCAAGGTGTTGGGCTAACAGGATTAGTCAAAAAGCTGAGAATAACCGCTAGTAATATGAGAACAGATATGATGATAAAGCTAACGGATTTAACACGATTATTAATAACCACAATGGTAACCTTATAAAGTGTAAGGAATTGAATAGAGTTGCTACTCTACTCTTTAATCATGATACTTTGCACTTAACTGATGCTTTTGTTGATATTAGTCAAACTTACCATTTATTAACTTGATTTTTATTTGTTTTTTGATTTATCTCATTGTTTTATAATCGATTTTGAGCTAGTTACTAGGTCTCTTTAGTAAGTGCTTGTCGAACTCAAGTTCTGACGGGGTTCTATATAAGCCTGATACTAAATTAGACATGAATTTTCAAATAGTATTACATTAGCTGATAACTAATTAATCAGATTTGAATTACTAATCGTAAAGATGTGAGTATTAATCTGAGCAAGCTAGTTCACCCTAACCCTAAATGAGATAGAATAGCGCTTGTTCATCAAGTTATTCGCTTTTGCATAACCTTCCTTCTTCTTCATTCGAGTAAAACAGTAAATGTTCACAACTATTAAAAATACAATGCCGATGAGCGTTTGGTATATGTTGATCTCGGCATTAGGTTTTGCCTTAATGGCAGCTTGTGTAAAAGAAGTGAGCGGTTTAGGTATTCCAGTACTTGAGGTTGTTGCAGCAAGAGCCATTGTGTCCGGTATTATCAGTTACGCTGATATTAAGCGTAAAAAGATCTCTCTGTGGGGACATAATAAAACGCTACTGATTGCACGTGGCACGGTTGGATCGTTTGCTTTGATGTTTGTGTATTATGGGGTAACAACTTTACCCTTAGCAGAAGCGACGGTATTACAATATTTACATCCAGTGTTTACTGCTGTGCTGGCGATGTTTTTTCTAAAAGAAACCATACAGCGCTCAACTATCACTTGTATTATTATTAGTTTACTTGGCTTATTCATTATTATTCAGCCTAATTTACAACTTGATAATGTCGTGCATTATCCGTGGATTAGTATTGGCTCGGCTGTTATGGGTGCGCTTGGTAGTGCAATTGCTTATGTTATTATCAAAAAACTCACGAAAACTGATGATAGCTCGGTAATTATTTTTTACTTCCCTTTGATTGCCTTTCCTATTTCAATGATCATGTTGGGTAGTGATTTTGTTGTGCCTAGTCTAGCGGCGACCGGTTTACTGATTTTAGTGGGTATATTCACTCAAGTTGGGCAGGTGGGGTTAACTAAGGCACTCCATAGCGCCGATGCTAATAAAGCAACAGCATATGCCTATGTGCAAGTGCTGTTCTCAGTTTTTATTGGTTGGGCTTACTTTAGCGAAGTACCTATGACCACTACTATTATAGGCGGTAGCTTTATCATGGTCGGTGCGCTAATAAACGTAATTTGGAAGCGTTAGTCTTTTTACCCGTCTAGGAATAAAAATAGTTAGCTCAGTTGTTCTATTTTTATTCAGTCTTAACCAATCAGTATTGATAGTCCTAATAAAAATGGCGTTAATATGGTTGCTGCTACATTTGCGGCTAAATGTTGCTGAAACTTCCCGATATTCTCTTTATGTTTAATCGCACCAATCCATGCAAAAATAGATAGCGGCAGTGGAATGAGTGCAATGTAACCTAGGGGGGGCACAATGCCAGTTAAAACATATAGCAAAATCAACGAATAAGTGAGTAACATAAATACTCCATAAACTTGATTACTTCGCTTAATACCAAACGCTAACGGAAAAGTTTTACGCCCGACACTCGCATCGGCTTGCATATCCGGGTATTGATTTAGTAAAAGTAAATTATTGATCAGAAAAAACGGTATCAGCGATACTAACCAAACCAGTAATGAATAATCTAAGGTCAGTACAATATGCGTACCAATCACCATCAAGAGCCCAAAGCCCATGCCTGGAGCAATTAAACATAATCGCGGCATGCGGTTTAGCCATTGGGTATAGGTGACAATAATCACTAACCCGACTAAGCCAATCGGCAGAATTGTCGCACCAATAGTGCTAATAAAATAAATGCCTATTGCGATGGTGAGGAACAATGTTAATAATCCAAGCAATAATACTACATTAGCAACCTTTGGATTATTAGGTAGCGCACCACTTCCACCACTAAAGGGAGTCTTCATCGTTTTGAAGTCTAAACCACTTTTAAAGTCATGATACTCATTCAGCATGTTGACACTGATATGAGCAGACATAGCCCCAATAAAAATCAGAAAAAAAACTAGTTTATCTATCGATGCCCCCGTGGCTAAGGATGTGCAAAGTCCTAAAAATACACAGGCTAGTGTTAGCACTAAAAAGGAAGGACGCATTGTTTGTAAAATAGTATTTATCATGATTTTCTACTTTATCAAGTTGAGGTTGGCTCAGTGGAGCAGATACGATAACCGACTAAATACAGAATCCCAGTCATTAGCCATACAATACCGACATAAAAAACAATATCAGTTACTTTTTCGGGGTGGCGAAGCCAGAGCTGTAATGGTAATAGGCCACGAATAATGCAAAGTACCGCTATGGTATATATTGCATAGTGTACTAGTGGCAGTTTATCTATCAACTTACCCGTAAAGCCAGCACCAGACAATGCATATAGCCCTAAAATAATAAAAATACCCGAGGCAATTATTGTTCCTATTGGAGCTAAATATGTACCATTAATCGATGACTCTACAATTTGCGGAGGAGCCATTTGAGTGGCGTAGCACTCTGGGCCCAAATAGATGCAAGATAAATGTGCAACAGCCGTTCCCATGGCAACTAGGGCAACTAGGGCAACTAGGGCAGCTAGCACTAAAAAGACGACGCCTGTTTGTCGTTTCACATTAACTCCATTTAAGTGAACAGCTAATTTTGTATTGTTATCATCGTTATGACAACGAGCGTTTTAACGGTTAATTTACATCAAACATTACTGAATTCACACTGTTAAATTTATTTCTAATTTGATATCGAATTAGCAAGACGAGTCACAATTAATTAAGTGAATTAGCGGAGTTTTAGCAGGTGCATTAATGCTATCACTTTGTATTGGGTGTATTAGTTTATTATGTGTAGGGTTGATAGTCAGGGGGAATTTAACGAGACTTTCTAGATAAAGAAAAAAGAGATGCTATAATTTTTACTGTATTTTAAGCATTTTAGCATTTTATAAAAGCTTCTAAGCAGTTTACTTAGACTACAAGCCAATCGCTATCATTGAAGATACTCAATCAATATTGGATGTTATGTTTAGATTACTGATTTTTATAATGATTACTTTTATGATTCACTCTGTAAGTGCAGAGCCTGAATCAGAAAGTTTATTGAGTAAGTTATCTGAAGCAAAAGACTACCTACGAATACAGCCCTCGGTTTCATCAATAATACTTAAAAAACATCTTCCTCAAATTGGTCAGTTGACTATTAATGAGCAATTAACTTGGCACCAAAACCTATTAAGAGCTTCTATTGCACTAAATGATTTAAATCAGGTTGAACAAACGGTTAAAGTAATGCTGCTCTACCCCGAGCTAGAAAAAGAAACAGATAAGTTTGTCTCTTTGTTAAGTAGCTTAGGTATTTTTTTACGTCGAACAGGATATCCCCACGAATCTATTTTGCTGTTTGACTGTGGGCTTGAACAACCAATTAAAAGCGAAGAACAAAGAATAAGTTTACTCATTAGTAAGGGAAGTAGTTTAAGTTCCCTAAACAAATATAGTCAGGCAAAAGCAACGTATGCTCAAGCCTTGAAATTAGCCAAACAACAAAACGCTGAAGTATTGATAAGCGCTATTTATAACACCTTAGGAATAATGGCTTTAAAAGAGGGAGATTATACGTTAGCGAAAGAGTACTTGATTAATGCTTTACAATTATCACAAAATATTTCAAGACGTTCGGGTCAAATTGTTGCTGGATTACAGTTGCTTAGGTTATCAATATTAAGCGATGAGCCTATGCTCTACGATAGGTTACATTACCGTATCAGTAGGCTCACCTTAGTGAGTGAAAGTGAAGTAAGGCATGCTTATCTTTTTTGGATAGAAAAAGCACATAAGGTATCGAAGGGGAACAAACTGTCTGTACAGGAAAAAGAGCAGTTACTCAGTAAACTAGAACAGATCAGACCGATCAGTGTTAGTTTATATAACCAGTTGGTTGAAACACTTGCCGAGCCAATGGGAATAACCACGTTATCCCTTATAAATGAATCCAATATTTATCAAGGTGATTTATTAAACGCTATTCACCAATGTAAAAATATAAAGTAAGTAAATAGCAGATTAAAAAACAAGCTTTCTAAGCTTAACTTTAACTTTAACCTTAACCATGAGCTGTGATTAGTCGAGCATGAACAGGATCACTGGACTGTTGTAAATACAATGAAATTTCTTTGTGGGCTTGGCGAAATGGTTTAATTAGATGAGATTTCAGTGCCTTCTTTACTGGTTTGATATCAACCTCTTTTATGACACAAAATAAAGCCAAAGCGTAAACTGTTTCTAACTCAGGTAATGCTGCTTGTCGGTTCAGGTTTTGATTGTTACACGATCCACATCCGCCTTTGAATTGGTATGCTGTATTGGCAAAAATAACTCCAAAGCCCATAAAACAAGCGACTAAATCTATTGTTTGAGGCAATACGTCTTTACCTCCAGGGGGAAGTATTCCGTGCTGGTTAACTAAAATACCGGCCTGTACTTGTACTAAATAGGCAATTAAATCTTGCGGCTGATTAAGCTGGCTTGAATGAAAAGCAATGTCTATCGTCGGTGTTTCAGATACAGACGGTAGTTTTGAAGAGACTAGTGCTTCACCTTCTACTTTATAACTGATAGTAGAACTTGCATCAGAACCTACATTTGCAGAAATACTAATACTTACCTTAGCGTTGTCACCACGAAGTCTTGATTCAAAAGATAATGGTGGCATAGGCTTTTGAGTGAAATTATCAGAAGGCACGAGTTTTAGCGGCCAAGACGCCATGCCAGTGTAATTTAGGGTATTAGAGAAAATCTTATCCGCCATTGCTTCTACGCTGCTGGCACTACCCGGATAAAACGAATTATTGGGTAATATCAACTCACTGTTCTCTTTGAAAAAGTCGCCATCAAGTTGCTCTATACACCATGCAAAGGTATCAAAAATCCATTCTTTGCTTGCTTCATCAATGACAGGTTTTGCTTTAAAAAAAGTTGATAACATGAATGGTTAGCCTTTATTTAGGGTTTAGTGACGATAAGAGACGATTTAGTGATTGCTTTTCTGCTTAGGATGATGAAGCTTTATTTTGATAAAGCTAAGTTAATTAAGAACCAACCAAGAGCAAATTAATTTCAATATAATAACAATATCTCCATTAACATTACACACTATACCGTCCATTGGATAACATCTTATGAGGTATAAAAAAGCCTGTAGCATTTGATGTTACAGGCTGTTAAATAGAGAGTTACTTTCTGAGCAAGGCAATATTAATGACTTGTGCCTCGTTCATAATTAATTTTGTTGTAAACATTGTATTTACCCGACGGTTTTTTCATGGGCATACGTTTTACTATTTCCAGTGTTTCAGCATCGTATACAATCAGTTCACCGTCCATATCCCACACACTTAATAGTACGAACTTGCCATCTTTGGTAAACTCTACGTGGGCAGCATTTTTGCCTGGTGATGGTGATAAGGTTTTCACTATTTGCAACGTGCTTTTGTCAATAACATGTACTTTGTCATTATTCGGACCAAAGAAAACATCAGTCCACGCATAACGCGATTTGCTGTGGCTGCGCATAAAGAAACCAGGACCTTGGGTTTTAATCTCTTTAATGATGTTCCAGTTGTCCATATCAATAACGGTAATTTTACCTTCTTTGATATTAGGAGAAGCAAACACTTCTTTTCCTTGATAATTCCAAGTAATTCCTGAGCCTAAATGTGGCATACCGGTCAAACCGATAGAAGCGATTTTCTTTTTAGTGTCTAAGTTGATCACTTGACCATTGTGGCTGTTACGCGCGGTACCTATTAAGTTGATATAATCAGGGTCGAAGAAAAAGTCGTTCAAGTAATCATCGGTTTTTATGCGGCGAATAGGGAATTGTTCACTTTCTTTAGATAAGTCGGCCTTCCAACCTTCAGCTTTTGCCTCTACTCTATAGTCATGCGCCCAGCCTTTATACACTTCAACGCCGCCTTTATCACTGTAAGGGATTTCCCAAACTTCTTTCACATCTTTTAAGGCGACGATAAAGCTATGGCGAGGTGGTGCGTTGTAAACGGCGCTAACACGTGAACTATTACCTTCACTGTCTTTAGCATCAATCACTTTTAGTGGTGATAAGTCAGTGGTATTGAGTATCACAACATTGTTGGGCAAGTAATTACCAACAATTAGGTACTGACCGTCATTTGAGATAGCGATGTTGCGGGTATTAATCGCAGCGCGAACTTCACTGACGGTTTTGCGATTGTAAATATCGTATTTACTGATCCAACCATCGCGCGAGGCAAAAAATACAAAGCGACCGTCAGGTGAATATTTTGGCCCACCATGTAAAGCAAAGCGAGTTTTAAAGCGATCTAAGCGTTCAAAGGTATCGCCGTTTAATAAGGTGGCGCTGTGATCGCCTAATTCAACCACAATAAATAAATTCATTAAATCAGCATCAAATTGTGCTTCATTAGGTAATTTACTTTGGTCAAAGTGTTGTACTTGCGATGCGCTAATATCAGCCTTAGTCCAGCTAAGTGAGGCCTTTGAAGGCGTATAAATATAATTTGCTAAGCTGGTAATCTCTGATTCAGTTAATGTTTTATTGAAGGCGGGCATTTGTGTAGCAGCTCGACCGGTATTGATAACTTTAATGGCTTTATTTTTGCGAAAGCGAGCAAGATTTTCTGGTAATAATGCAGGACCCATAGCACCTAATCTATCAATACCATGACAGCTTTGACAATTGTCTTGATATAGCTTCTTTGCTGCAACTTTTTCAGTTGCGGACATCGTAGTTTTTTTTGCTGGCGCTGCATTGCCAGCAAAAGAGCTGCATAGCAATGCGACAGAAATAGACAGTAAAAAAGGGAATTTAGTCATGGGGTAACCTTTTGTATTCAGATCTTTAGTCGTCATCCTCGCAGTGTATTCATCGAAGATTCGTTTTTAAAGCTACGGATTTAGGACAATATTCACAAGATGATTGTTCATGCATTATCCTATAAATAGCATCCATGCCACGCCCGAGCGATAAACTCGGAGATGACGACTGTTAGCTGGCAGTATTGTTAGTGATGATTAAGCTATTTTTACTGAAACGGGTTGAACATAGTCATTAGCATCTAAAAAACCTGGCGTTTTCAATTGTTGTTCAGTAAGTTGATTAACTACATCACCAATAACAATAAGCGTTGGTGGGGTAATGTTGTGTTTTTCAACAAGCTCAGCCAAGTTACCTATAGTGCCACGATAGGTTTTTTGTTCAGGTTGTGTGCCTTTGCGAATTAATGCAGCAGGCGTATTGATATCTCGGCCGTGTTCTACTAATTTTTCTGCAATTTTTGGCAAGGTATTTATGCCCATGTAAAACACAACAGTTTGAGTTGGACAACTTAAACTCTGCCATGGCAAATTGAGTTGACCATTGTTTTGAATATGTCCTGTTATAAATGTACAGCCCTGCGCAACACCACGATGTGTTAATGGAATACCTGCGTATGTTGTGCAGCCCGAAGCTGCGGTTATGCCTGGACATATATGGCAGCTAACGCCATGTTGCAACATATATTCGGCTTCTTCACCACCACGACCAAAAATGAACGGGTCGCCGCCTTTCAGGCGCAGCACTCTTTTACCTAAGCGAGCTTCGTGTACTAATATCTCGTTAATTTTATCTTGCGGTACGCAATGTTTTGCCTGTTCTTTACCCACATAAAAGCGTTCACAATTATCAGGTAATAACGCTAATATTTCGTCACTGACTAAACGGTCATAAATTGCGATTTCAGCTTGCTCAATAAATCGCATAGCTCGTATAGTTAGTAATTCAGCATCGCCTGGGCCAGAGCCTACTAAGGCGACTTCTCCTTGGTTTAATACTGACTTTCCTCTCGCTGATATTTTATCGTTATCTGCTGAAATTAGGCTGTTTGACTGCTCTGTTGATTGTGTGTTCATGCTCTCGCCTTATTGCTATTGAGTCCCTTTCAGGAAGGACTCCGTAGCTTAATTAGTTTCGTGTCGTTAAGAGTTTGTTAATTAGGTGTCACTGTATACTTTAAAAAGAATTTCTTATTGCCTTTATACTTCAATAAATTGAATTGGATTTTCTTTGTTGACTAACTCGTCGGCAAATTTTGATGGTGATGGTACAAAACCAATTTCATCATCATTTAAATAACAGCCTGGATCTTCAGCCCATGCATCTCCCGATTGAGCAAAAGCACGTGTTCTGGTGTTGCCACCGCAAATATTTAAATAATTACATTCGCCGCAACGGCCTTTCACTGGACGCGGACTTTCTCTAAAACCAAGCATTAATGGGTCTTGAGTGTTTTTCCACACGTCAGAGAATTTTTCAGTTTTTACATTACCAATAGGGTGATTCCACCAATAAGTATCAGGGTGAATGGTACCTGTGTTATCAATATTCGCGACATTAACACCACTAGCATTACCGCCCCAATTGATTAAGCGTTGTTCTAAATTGGCAATACATTCAGGGTGGCTATCGCCAAACTGTTTGGTAGCCCATTTTAATAAGAACGGGCCATCAGCATCGTTATTCCCGGTAACAAAGTCAGTTTCTATACCTTGGCTTATATGTGACCATGCGCGTTCAAATAATAATTCCATGGCATCTTTGGTCATTTTGAACATGGCATCATTTTCAGCGCTACGCTTTCCGCGACCTGAATAATTTAAGTGAGATAAATAGAATTTATCGACCTTATTTTCTTCCATTAAATCGAGCATTGCGGGTAAGTCTTTGTTGTTGTCTTTGGTTAAACAAAGACGCATGCCAATTTTTATTCCTGCCTCTTTACATAACTTAATGGCGTGCATTGAGGTTTTAAAGCTGCCTTTTTGACGGCGAAATTCATCGTGAAACTCTTCTAAGCCATCGATACTGATACCAACATATTGATAATCAGATGCTTTGATTTGAGCGATATTGGACTCATCAATTAACGTGCCATTCGTTGATAAGGCAACGTAAAAGCCTTTTTCTTTCGCATAAGCAGTAATTTCATAGATGTCAGGACGCATGAGAGGTTCACCACCTGAAAGAATTAATACAGGTACGCGAGCAACTTTTAAATCATCAATAGTTGCTTTAACTTGTTCAGTAGATAACTCGTCTTTAAAATCTATATCTAAAGAGGTGGCATAACAATGTTTACAGCGTAAGTTACAACGGCGAATGAGGTTCCAGATAACCACGGGACCAGGCATCTTTCTAGCTGCTTTTACCGGCTTAAATTCAGCCATGTCATCATGAAGTGTTTTTAATAACTGTGAAATTCTAAACATAATCTTATACCAATTCTATTAAATTTATTCCCAGTTCAGAGCTACTATTAGCGAGCTTAGAACAAGTGAAATTGATTAAATATAGTTATTCTATATTTTACCAATTTTGCGAAGTAATCAGTTTGCTAATAAGCTCCCCAAGGGCGAGTACCTAATAAAAGGCAAAGGCTTATATGCTGCATTATTCATTTTGATAAGGGAAAAACCATTACCTTTAATTAAAGCCTTGCCTCTAAGCCGTTTAATTCTCGCTGGGCGAGAAATAACTTAATAGACTTGGTATTACATACCTTGCCCTAGGGCGTTGCTCTCGGTTTGATTAATTTACTTCTTTAATCGCAAACCTGTTTTTTTCAGTATTGCTGTGCTGGTTAACATATCATTACTTTTGGTAATAATGTCTTGACTTGAATCATGGTTGCGGGTGACCAATACTTCTTTTAACAATTCTTTGATCTGGCCCCGATACTTGGCGATTGACTCTTCTGTTTTTCCATGCACCATGGCGAATAAGTTGTAATTCCACTCAGGTAAAAAGCGTGGTCTTAAATAACAATGACTAACAAAAGGTAATCGGCCAACAGCATCGCCAAATTTTTCAGCTTGCTCATCATCAATATCCCATACGGTCATTCCGTTAAATTGATAACCTAATTTATAGTGATTAGGTACAGCGGCAATGCGTCTGATAATGCCACGTTCCTGCATGCTTTTGGTCAGGCTAAGTACTTGCTCAACACTAAGGTTCATTTGCTCTGCAATCGCGTGATAAGGCTCCTGAATAATAGGCAAACCATTTTGGGTTAATAAAATGTATTGTCTTTCTTGATCGCTAAGTTTTTCTTGCGTTATTTTTTCTTGAGTGACTGTAGACATAATGTAAACTCTTTTGTATGTGGCGTTTGGACTCAGTAATTAACAAGCTTCGCTGCTATTTTTTAACGAGTAATCGATTAAACGGGTAGTTATACTGGTAGGTATAAACTCACATAGAACTCTTTTAGTTTCGGTACGTTGAGCACCTTTAAACCGGTTTTTATTTCAATGGCTTGTACTACTTGCTCAATTTCTTCAGCCGACTCAGTGGCGATAACAAACCACATATTAAAATCATGATCTCGGCGGTAATTATGGGCTATTTGCTCAAAACTATTCACTTGCTCGGTAACAAAGTCAAAATCAGCTTCAGGTACTGCTAAAGCTGCTAGGGTAAAAGCGCCACCTAGACTAGCTGCATCAAACATGGGGCCAAAACGGGTTAGTACTTTTTCACTGCGCAATTTTGTTAAGCATTCAATTACGGCTTGTTCTGTACTTGATATTTCTTCGGCAATTTGTGCAAAAGGGCGCTCACAAACAGGTAAGCCATGCTGTAGTAGGTTGATTAATTGTTTCTCTAGCGCAGAAAGTTCAACAGTTTGGCATTTTCGGCTTTTGCTTATACTTTCGGTCTTAAGTGGACTGCTGCTATTATCCATGGGCTTGTCCTTGTTTTTTCATGTCGTTGTTATTTTCTGTTTTACCCGCACTTATATTGTTGGTTTTCGCCTTACTGCTGTTTGTTTTAAAATAACGAGCACCATGTTGTTTATAAGCTTTGAAGCTAAACAGCACATCTTTTTCAATAGACTCAAGGCCAAGCTGCTCGGTGATTTGGCTTATTTGCTGTAAAACTAAGCTTCTATCCGTGCCATGAATCATGCAGAACAAGTTATAAGGCCAATCAGGTAGGCGTCGAGGGCGCTGGTAACATAGTGATACCGGAGCACATTCTGCTAATTTCAGGGCAATGGCATCCATGTTTTCATTCGGAATATTCCAAACAACCATGGCATTGGCGTCATAGCCTAACTTTCTGTGCTTAATGACTAAGCCAAAGCGACGGATCAAACCTTCTTCTTGCCAAAGCGAGATTTGCATCAGCACTTGTTGTTCTGTTAACGCGAGTTGCTGGGCAATTGCTTGGTAAGGGAATAAATGCGTTGGTAAGCCTTTCTCAATGGCTCGACGTAAGGCTGTTTTTTCAATGTCAGTTAAGCTGGTTGTGTCATTACTATCAAAAGTAACAGGTCTATTTTCTTGATTGGAAGTGCGGCTTTCCACACCCGTAACATTAATACTGAACGCTAGGTCAATATGATAGGAGGCTTCCATGGGTAAGACTAAAACAGGTAAACCTGTGAGTAATTCAATGTTTACTATGGTGCTATTGAGTGCCACCATGTCGCTGGCCGTTACTACAAACCATAAATTGTAAACATGCTCCCTGCCGTAGTTATGATTCACTTGGTCAAATTGGTTAACAATGCCGGCAATTTTATCAAGATCTTTTGCTGGCACCGCAAGGGCAGCTAATGTGCTAGCGCCTGCTTTTTTATGATCAAATACAGGTCCAACACGTGATAACACTTCTTGGCTGTTTAGATCATCAATGGCTTGAAATACTTCCAACTCATTCGTAACGATATTAACGTCAGCCAGCTGCTCAGCAATCGTTTTATAAGGCTGGCTGGTAAGTGGAAAACCCTTTTGGCTATTATTAATAATGTCTTGCTGTAATTGACTAATGGTTGCGGTTTCTTTAGTCATGATTATAAGCCTATTTGGTGTGCGCGACTGGTAAAGAAAATACCGCTCGGGCTTGATGATTTTAGTGTTTTTTGTAACGTTTGAGTTTTGGTGTCGTATATCTGAATTTCATTGCTATCGCGTACTGACATCCATACGTGTTCACCACGTGGCGTAAATTCCATATGTAAAACAGCAGGACCAGGCGTTAAGGTTTTTACTAGCTCAAAAGTTTCGGTATTAAATATCTGAATGGTGTTGTTGTCAGGGTGAGCAAAGTTAACCCATATTTGTCGGTTATCAGGCTGCGCCATAACAAATATTGGTTGGCTATGCGCAGGTATTGCAGTTACTTGTTCCCATGTTTTAGTGTTTACTACTAAGACTTCATGTCGACCCACTGCAGGCATAAAAGCGTAGTCGCCAGCGATTGCCCAACCTTCTAAATGCGGCATCTTGTACACGGGTAATTTCTGTTGGCCTTTACCGTAATTAGGTAAAATGCGTTTAACACCTTTTTCTATATGCCATAAGTCAACGAGCGCCATGCCGTCTTCACCAAATAAACCTGCTATATAATAGCGACCATCAGGGCTAATTAAGGCGTCATAAGGAAATAGGCCAATATCCGTAAACTTGGTTAATTTAGGCGTTTTATCTTGCTCAATCGTTGAGAAGTCGGCAATCCAAATTTCATGACTATCAAATAAGCTAAAAACAAATTTGTTGTTTGGCGCATCCACTAAGCCAACTACTTTAGAACGTACAGGACTACCATCTTTATTTTTTGGTTTAGTGGTTAAAATAGAGCTGTCGATTGTGGCAACCAATTCAAGAGTTTCACTATTAAATACTTTTACGCCGCCAGGTGTGTAGTTTGAAACGGCAACTAATTTACCATCTTGGCTGATTGCGCCGCCAATGCTATTACCTGACTGCATTACGCGTTTAGCAATTTTGTCTTTAAGAATATCTATTTTAGTTAACCCACCATCACGGCCAAAAACATAGGCGTAGCGTTGGTCACGTGAATAAACAATAGAGGCGTGAGATAAATCACCTAGACCATCGATTTCTGCTAACACTTCTTGATGGGTATGGTTAACAATTTGCACTTGGCCAGTGGCGCGTTCAATAACAACCCCCATATCCCCTGTTGCGCGAAGTGGTGTTTGAGCTGTTTCATTAGACGTTTGACTAGCGCAAGCGGCAATCACGCTAGACAGTATTGCAATGCTCGCTAGTTTTAATAAAGATGTGTTCATCAGTTATCCTTTCATGGTGCTTTTATTAGTGCTAAAAGTCTTTGCTGTTATATTTGGTAAAAGTGTTTTTGGTTTTGAGTATTATTTTTTAATACATTGCATTAGCTATTACATAGTTGATTTATTGTTTAGCTACTTTTCCCGCTTTTAATTGTTGAGAAATCCACAATGCTTCTTGTTCAGTTAATAGTGGCTTCCATGGCGGCATTGCCGTGCCCGTTCGGCCATATAAAATAGTATGCTGTAAAAACGGTACTGATTTTCCTTCAAGATTTTCGGGTAATAACGCGGGGCCTAAGCCCCCTTTTAAGGTCATACCATGGCAAGAGCCACAATCTTGTTTAACGATATGAGTAAGTTGATCTTTGCGTGCTTGAGATAACTCTTTTTCACTGGTGATATCGTTAGCTGCAACAGCAGCTGTAACACAGGTAAGGCTTAATAAATGAGTAGCGAGAGCTAAGCCGCTTAAGGTGATTTTGATAGAACTCATTTTATTTCCACTGTGCTTTTTAAGTTGTCTTAACCTTATAACGCTTAGGAAATTAGTTTTTTGTCAAAGATCATACTTTACTGATGAAGTGCGAGGCTTTTTTGATTTAAATCACTTTATGCGGAATTATACCCATGATACTTCAAAATTCGATTTTCAGGATACCTGTGCAATTCATGATTGAGGTTCATATTTTTATTAAGGGTTGCTCCCTTAAATAGAGAGGTAAAGTGGATGTATACTAATTTTTACTGAATTTGAACTCATTCCGTCGATTTGGTGTTTATCAAAAAAAAGAGCTTCTAGGAAGCTCTTTTTTGTGTTCGTCTGTGAAAGGCGTGTGGTTAAGTGTTAATGGATACCTTTACTATGTAAGTGTGCAGAATACTGTTTATCAGTACCATTTATGTGATTTATTAACCAATCAGTTAAGAAGCTAGCAATTTCTTCAAGCGCATCATGGCCTTTGTCATTGTATAGCTGTACAAATT
>OJBB01000351.1_pt1 | contig 16606 bp, 17 predicted proteins | sample 1590401 | NCBI WGS metagenome assembly OJBB01 (sample SAMN05416789, study PRJEB24817) | seawater metagenome | isolation source: Sea water | place: Canada:Atlantic | collected 2013-07 | reverse complement strand
AAGTAGATATTAGTAGAATTGGTTACATCAATGCCCACGGTACTTCTACACAAGCTGGAGATATGGCTGAAACAAACGCGGTTAAGACTGTATTTGGTGCAGGTGCAAAGAATGTAATGATGGGTTCTACCAAGTCTATGACGGGCCATTTATTAGGTGCAGCAGGAGCTATTGAAGCTATTTTCAGTATCCAAGCCTTAGTAAATAACCAAGTACCACCAACAATCAATTTAGATAATCCTGATGAAGGTTGTGATCTAGATTATATTGCTGGTGCAGCACGTGATGTTGATCTTGAATATGTGCTTTGTAATTCATTTGGTTTTGGTGGAACGAACGGCTCATTAATCTTTAAGAAGATTTAATTTGCGAGTGTTAGTTTTACTTTAGTTATGTGTAAGTGAACTAATCACTTGAAAATGAATGAGTAAGCCTGAATACTAACCTTATTAAAGGGAAGTCTTCAGGCTTTTTTATGCCAATAAATTTATATTTTACTAATGTAGTGATACTCAATGAAATATTGTTCGATAAATGGTCAACAACTGACAGATATTGCGGTTACTGATAGAGGCTTAGCGTATGGTGATGGGATATTTACCACGGCTAAAGTTCTTGATGGACAAGTGGTACTATTAGAAAAACATATTGAGCGATTAGTTCATGGCTGTCGGCATTTGAAACTTCAATTACCAACAAACATAAATTTAACGGCGCAATTGACTAAGGTCGTCAAAGAATACCCGCTTGCGGTATTAAAAGTAATGATAACTGCTGGTAGTGGTGGAAGAGGTTACTCTAGGTTTGGTTTAAGTGAAAGTGCGACAAATATAATCATCATGATATCTGATTTCCCAAGTCATTATGAATCACAGGCTCAAAAAGGCATTAGTGTAGGTGATAGTAAACAGCAAATATCATCTAGCCCAATGCTTGGAGGAATTAAGCACCTTAACAGGCTTGAACAAGTGCTATTAAGGGCAGAGCTTGATGAACGCAGCGAAGATGATCTTATTGTGACGAATTGCCAAGGTAATGTTATTGAAGCCACTAGTTCCAATATATTTTATTGGCAGAACGAACAATTATGCACACCTGAAATATCAACATCAGGCGTAGATGGTATAATTAGACAGGCTATTATAGCCAAAAAGAGTGACGTCAATGTATGTCAAACAAGGCTTGAAGATCTTAAAGAAGCACAAGCGATGTTCATTTCTAATTCTTTAATGGGCATAATGCCCATTAAAACGTACAATAATCGCCTACTTAACGTTGATTTAGTGTTAGAGCTTCAAAGAGAAATGAAAGGATTTATTTAAACGATTTTTTCGTCGTTTTTAGTAAGATTTATAAAGGATAGAACGTGCTCAAAAAATTTACTATTATTATTTTATTGGCCTTACTTGGTGTAATTGCGACCTTAACTTATCAATTTGAACAGGCGTTAGATGCGCCTTTAGCGATTGAAAAAAATAGTTTCATAAAAGTAAAGTCTGGAAGTTCTATTAGCGCTTTTGCAAAAGAATTAGCGGATAATAAATGGATACCAACTCGATTTTGGTTGAGAAATTATGGTCGTTTGTTTCCAAAGAAGGCGAATATCAAAGCGGGTACCTACCTGATAGCCAAAGGTTCAACCTTAGCGCAACTACTAACCCAACTTGTTGAAGGAAAAGAACACCAATTTTCTGTTACTTTAATTGAAGGTACACGCTTTAAAGACGCATTAGTGATACTCGCAGGGCACCCATATATTAATCAAACAATTAAAGGACAATCGATCAATGAAATAGCAGCGAAACTTGGAATTGATGCTACCAACCCTGAAGGATGGTTATTTCCCGATACCTATGCATTCACTGCCGATACCTTAGATATAACACTTTTAAAACGGGCTTACGCAAATATGCAGACACAATTAAATGAATTGTGGGAGCAAAGAGCAGATAATTTGCCTTATGACACGCCTTATCAAGCATTGATAATGGCCTCGATCATAGAAAAAGAAACGAGTTATATCGCTGAACAACCAATAATATCATCAGTGTTTGTTAATAGATTACGTAAAAAGATGCGCTTACAAACAGATCCAACCGTCATTTATGGTTTAGGTGAACGCTATTATGGTGATATAACAAGGGCGCATTTACGAGAAAAAACGGCTTATAATACATATAGAATCAATGGTTTGCCGCCTACCCCTATTGCTATGGCAGGACTATCCGCTCTGCAAGCAACGTTAAATCCTATCGCGAGTGACTATTTATATTTTGTTAGTGGTGGAGATGGCAGACATGTCTTTAGTAAAACGCTATCGGAACATAATCTCGCCGTTAAACGCTATTTAAAAAAGCAACGGCAAAAGAGAACACAGTAAATAAAGTACTAATGAATATAAATTATGTCATCAACCATATAAAATGACAGAACTAACAACTATAAAAGGTAGAAGCTCAGGTATGTCTGCAGGAAAATTTATTGTCATTGAGGGCATGGAAGGCGCAGGTAAGTCTTCGGCGATTGCTGTTATTGAAGATACCCTAAATAAGCATGGTATAGAATTTATTAACACCAGAGAACCTGGTGGCACGCCTTTAGCTGAATCTTTGCGCGATATGGTGAAATCGGTAGATCATCAAGAAAAGCTTACCGTGGAAACGGAATTGCTGCTTATGTATGCCAGTCGTAGTCAATTACTTGCCAATAAAATACTCCCTGCTTTAGCCGCTGGGAAGTGGGTGATAGGCGATCGCCATGATTTGAGCTCGCGAGCATACCAAGGCGGAGGCCGTGGGTTTGACGAAACTATAATGAATACCATTAGAGAAATCACCCTAAAAGGCTTTAGTCCTGATATCACACTGTATTTAGATATAGACCCTCATATTGGTTTATCTCGTGCGAAAGCTCGTGGTGACTTAGATCGAATCGAATTAGAGAAAATGGAATTTTTTATTCGTGTTCATAATAAGTATCGAAAGCTCGCCGAGCAAGACGACTCAATTGTCACTGTTGATGCGGCACAAGCAATGTTGCAAGTGCATCAAGAGGTAGAAAAAGCGGTTATTGGGTTTATTGCTGAAACAAAGAAAGGCTAGAGAACCAAAATGTTACAAATTTGCCGCGAAAAACAAGTGCAACTGAGCCGTCAATATCAACAAAACACCTTAGCACATGCCATTATAATTCAGGGCATCGAAGGTTCTGGTCAAGGCGCATTGGCAAAGTGGTTAATTGAATTGTTAATATGCCAAAATCCGTTATCAATAACTCATCCTAATGGAAGTGAGGCCGTCAGTGAAGCTTGTGGTCAATGTAAATCCTGTTTACTAAAGAAAACAGATAACTATCCGGACCATTTATTACTAAAGACTGATAACAAGACCTTAGGGGTTGATGATATTCGTCGTGGCAATGCTTTTTTTGAGAAAACAGCACAGTTAGGCACAGTGAAAACAATATTAATTCCACAAGCTCAAACTATGACAGTTGCTGCCGCTAATGCATTATTAAAAACGTTAGAAGAGCCAACACCAAATAGTTATATTGTATTGATCACAGAGGACCTTGATAGCTTATTACCGACAATAGTCAGTCGATGTGCCTTGTATGTCATTAGGCCTATAATAGGTGATGCCTTGCTAGCACAGCTCAATGTGTCTAACAATGGCGACTCTCAAGGCTCAAATAGTTCAATGGTAAGTGAACAAGTTAATGCTTATGTTAATTTATCCCAATTACCTGAATTAACCGATAAAGCTATTTATCAAGAATTTCAAGAGTTTAGTGAAAACTATTTAGATTATTTAACGCGAGGTAAAAGTGAAAATAAATTGCTCAGCCAAATTGTTGATAGTAAACATAGCTTACGTTGGTTAGAAAAAATCACCTGTAATTTACTAAGAGAATATTACCTTAATAATACAACGGGAAAGTCATCAATGATGGCTAACAAACAGATTTCAGCGCAAGTACTTAATCAAATATATCAAGCTATCATCACTAGTAATAAACTGATAAAGTCTTATCTGCAAGCTAATCGACAATTCGTCGGTGAACAGTTACTTATGACGATAAATGATATCGTTAGACCATCGATTTAGGAGACCAACTTGGTTCCATTAAACGTAGAGTTTTATTCAGACCGTGATTTATATCTTGCCTTCATGCCATTTCTCAATGAAGGTGGCGTCTTTGTACGTACACCACGTCAATATGACTTAGGTGACGAAGTTGAGTTACATATTTTACTGCCAGATGCGTTAGAAGAGTCTGTTGTTCAAGGTGAAGTATGTTGGCTAACCCCTGTAGGCGCACAGAATGGTACACCTCCAGGCGTTGGTGTTACGTTTGTAAAAGATCCGGAAAAAGTACGTCATCAAATTGAGCAAATAATTGCTCGACACTTAAATTCTTCAGAGCCAACGCTAACTATGTAGCTTGATTTCTTGTCACAAGTAAGTGACATACACCCACTATTCATTAACTAATATAAAACACAGGAGCTCCTCGTTGTTTATAGACTCTCATTGTCATTTAGATCGACTTAATTTATCACTGTATGATAACAATTTAGATAATGTTATTGAGGCAGCAAAAGCAGCTAATGTAACTAAATTACTCTGTGTCAGTGTTACGTTAGCTGACTTTCCTGAAATGGCGGAAAAAACAGCGCACTATGACAATGTTCTGCTTACCTGTGGAGCTCATCCTTTAAATCAAGAAGATGAAATCATACCTGAGCAGCTATTGGCCTTAAGCCAAAATGAACGCGTTATTGCCATTGGTGAAACAGGGTTAGATTATCATTACGCACCTGAAACTAAGGCGCTACAACTTGATTCATTTAAAAAACATATTCACGTTGCAAAGCAGTTAAATAAACCACTGATCATTCATACTCGTGAAGCACAGCAAGATACTTTAGCGTTACTTCGCAGTGAAGGAGCGGAGCAGGTAGGTGGTATTCTTCATTGTTTTACCGAAAGCTGGGATATGGCTGAGCAGGCGATAGCATTGGGCTTTTATATATCCTTTTCAGGGATAGTAACGTTTAAAAATGCTACTGCATTGCGAGAGGTTGCTGCATTAGTGCCAGATGATAAGTTATTAATTGAAACTGATGCGCCGTATCTTGCACCTGTCCCTCACCGTGGCAAAGAAAATCAACCCGCTTATGTTGTCGAAGTAGCCAAACATCTGGCAAGTATTCGAGGTCAATCAGTTGAAGAAATAGCTAAACTTTCAAGTGATAACTTCAATCGTCTTTTTAAGCTATAAGTCACTTTTATATCGAATGAATGAGATAAAAAAAGCCCAGACAAATGTCTGGGCTCAAAAATTGGCTCAGGGGTTGAGCCGTGCGCTAATTAACCATTATCTGGCAATTAAGATAAAAACAAAAATAAACTATGTACTCACACCTTAGCAACAAAATCCTTACTGTACGCTAAGCTTGTGCAATTAAGTTTAGTGTAAGTTTTTTAAATTGCTAATGTTTTTTTATTTATTTATTTTTACTTTTTAATACAAATACTTACCTATTTATTTACTGTGATTTGTTCTTTTTAAACCGGCTTTGTTCACTGCTGAAAAAGCCCCTGTTAACTTGTTTTCTCTAGAGCTTGCTACGCGTTAAACTAAGTCAAATCATCCAAGGTAAGTGGTTAAGTTATTCCATCACCTATCGCATAGCTTGAGGCAATAAAGCTAAGCTTTCCTCAGCAAAACCTACACCCGCCTCGGTATAAAAGTTAAAAACTTTATCAATACCAAATGCTTCTAGTTGCTTACGCTCATCGTCGTATCGAGCTACAGCAGCAATTTTACCTTTATAATTTGCTGCCTTTAACTGTTTAGTAATGTTGATGATATCTTGTACTGAGGGTAGTGCGAGTAATACAAGTTCAAGTTTTGATAGATCAATACTTTCCCAAAAGTAGATATCTTCTGCGTCGCCGTAATACGCTTCCATTCCTTTGCTATGTAGCCATGTTATTTTTTCCTTATCAGCATCTAAACCCCATGCTGGATTGGTACCATGGCTATTAATTGCTTGATAAGCACCCATACCAACTCGACCCATGCCGATGATTACAATAGGTCGCTGGCAAGGTTGGCTAAAATTATCTTCTTCGAGTTTTGTTTGTCGCTCAAAACGAGATAAAAAAACTCTGTGATTAGTAAACAGTGTATGGGCAAATCGATAAATAATATTGGTTAAAATAAATGAAATGGCCATGCCCAACGCTAGGATCACTAGCCAATCGTTACTTAGCCAGCCAGAAGATACGCTCAATGCGCCTACAATTAATCCAAACTCACTAAAGTTACTCAATGACAGGGCGCTTAAGAAAGCAGTACGACAACGTATTTTTAATAAGGTAAAAATCCCGTAAAACATGACAAACTTAATAGGGATTAATAATATTAATAAGGCCGCTAAACCTAGCATTTCTACAGTTGGTATCGCAGTAAACCCGATAGAAAGAAAAAAACCAATTAAAAATATATCTTTAAAGTTCATTAAGGCTTTATTTATTTCAGTAGCTTTACTATGAGAAGCTAAAAACATACCGACAAGCAATGCACCTAAGTCACCTTTAATATTGACCAATTCAAATAATTCATAGCTGCCTAGTGCTAAAAAGAAGCCCATTAAGGTAATGAGTTCTCCATGACCAACATGATCGATAACTCTGTTAATAAGAGGTTTTATTAGGAATAAACCGAGTAATAAAAATGCCCACACTGACGGTATTTTACCGGTTGCCGCAACTAAAAAAGCAACAGCAATAATATCTTGAATGACCAAAATACTGACGGCTAATTTACCATGACGAGTTCGCATTTCTCCATTTTCTTCTAAGAGCTTTATGACACAAACCGTACTACTGAAACTTAAGGCGAAAGCAATCAGCGCTGCAGTTGTTAGGTCTAAATCGCTGAAATAACTTACCGATGCTAAGGTAAGTATTTTAACAAACGTTAAGGTGACAACTATCCAAAGTAAAGTATGAATGGAGCAACCAAACCAAACTTCTGTTTTAAATAGGTTTTTTACGTTAAGTTTTAAGCCTATGGTGAATAACATGATGGTAATACCTAAGTCACTCAACACACTTAAGCTTTCATCTGCTTGATAACCAGCGATGTTTAAAATAAATCCTGCGGCAAGGAAACCAATAGAAGGGGGTAAAGAAATTGTTTTTGCCGCTAAGCCACAGATGAAAGCGAAAAGTATCCAGATAAAGTCCATAGTATTGCTCTAATTTGCGTTGATTTACTAAATAGAAATATTTTGTGTGTTTGTGAAAGTGATGCAGGTCTATACCCGTTATCAATCAAAGCGCAGAGTTTTAATGGGTATTAAAACCACTTTAGGCAAGGAAAATAATTTAAGCATAGTCACTTCTACGATGTGATTATTTAACGTCGTAGAAAGTGATTTTAACCCAATCCAGCACTCTGAAATTGGTATCTTGAATGGTAACGGGGATATATTTTGACAATGATACATCTAACCGATGTTGCTTTCATGGTGAATACGATGGAAAGCACTCAAGATACGAAGATAAGTTTACCTTAAAAACAACCGGTTAGACTAGCTTTGATTTAACGCTTTATGATGATTTTCTTTATATTACTCTTGCAGCCATTTATCTATTTCTCCATACATAAAATCACGAATGATAGGCTGTGCTTTGGCATTTGGGTGTAAGTTATCATTGAGCATTAGTGAAGGGTCTACGGCAATATCTGTCATAAAGTAAGACATAAGGTGAGCCCCTGTTTGATTTGCAACTTTTCCATAACTGTCAGTAAACATTTTGCGATATCTTGGCCCCAAATTTGGAGGGATTTGAATTTCCATTAAAGCGACTTTTGCACCAATTTGCTGGCTTTTTGTCACAAGCTCAGTTAAATGTTTTTGTAGCAATTTAACTGGGAAGCCTCTAATACCATCATTACCACCGAGTTCAATTAGCACATGGCTAGGTTTATGCGCTGTTAACCATGCATCAATTTTCAATAAGGCATTATCCGTAGTTTGACCACTGATAGCTGTATTAATGATGGTGACAGGTTTATTATCTTCTTTATATTTATTTTGTAACAAATGAACCCATGCTTGTGCTTGCTCAAGGCCATAGCCAGCGCTTAAGCTGTCACCAATAAGTAAAATTCTATCATTTGCCAAGCTGGTAAATGATAGGTTTGTCAAAATTAAAAAAATAATAGATTTTAGGAAACAACGAGTCATGTCAGTACTTTCTCAGTTAAATGTTATTCGAGTGTCGGGGCTTACAAAGCGTGTCAGTACACTTGAAGGAAGCCTCACTATCCTTAGCGATATAAACTTTTCTGTCAAGTCAGGAGAGTCTGTCGCAATTGTTGGTGCCTCAGGATCAGGTAAGTCTACCTTATTGAGTCTGTTAGCGGGACTTGATGTTGCAAGCCAAGGTGATGTGCATCTTGATGGTGAAGCCTTAAGTTCACTTGATGAAGAAGCGCGTGCTCGAGTAAGAGCAGAAAAAATTGGCTTTGTTTTCCAATCTTTCATGCTGGTACAAAGTTTAACAGCACTTGAAAATGTGATGTTACCAGCAGAGCTGGCCGGCGATCATGATGCTAAAGCGCAAGCAATTGAGTTACTGGATAAAGTTGGACTTTCACATAGGCTTGAACATTACCCATCACAATTATCAGGAGGTGAGCAACAACGTGTAGCTATTGCTAGGGCGTTCATTGGCTCACCTAAAATCCTTTTTGCTGATGAGCCTTCAGCTAACTTGGATAGTAAAAATGGGCATTTAATTGAAACGTTATTATTCGACTTAAATAAACAAAATGGTACTACGCTAGTGCTGGTTACTCATGACGAACAATTAGCAAAGCAATGTCAGCGCATTATACATATTGAAGGTGGTCAACTTGAGAAAATAAGTGAAGGGGTAGCTGCCAATGTGGGTTAAGCTGGCTTTTAAGCTATTCTCACGAGAATTTAGGCGTGGAGAATTAACAATTATCTTTGCTGCGATTGCATTAGCTGTACTCACGGTATTTAGTCTGTCTGCAATTACCGAGCGAATCGGTTTAAATATTGCGCAGAAAAGCAGTGACTTTATTGCCGCAGACCGTCGGTTGTCGAGTAATCATGCCGTTGATCCAAAATTACTAACAAAAGCAAATGAATTTGGTCTGAAAACGGCTAAAGTGCTCTATTTTGATTCCATGTTATTTGCCAATGATGAGTTAGTACTAGGCTCGGTAAAAGCAGGAAGTGATGCATACCCTCTCAAAGGTAAACTAACGATTAAAGATACGTTAACGGGTCAAGCATATGAAGTCGATACAGGGCCTAAAGCTGGTTCAGTATGGCTTAGCGAAGGTTTGTTTTATACGCTTGATGTTAAGGTAGGTGATAGTATTGAATTAGGAGCGGGAGTTTTTAATGTCAGTAAGGTTTTAATAAAAGAGCCTGACGCACCATTTTTCTCTTTATCAGGTAATAAACGCGTACTCTTAAGCTATGATGATATCCCCACCACTAAAGCTGTTCAAGCAGGAAGCCGAGTCTTTCATCGTCTACTTTTTGCAGGTAATGAGCAACAGCTAAGTGATTACTATGCCTGGCTTAAGCCACAACTTAAAAGTAACCAAAGCTGGGAAGGTATCAAAGATAGACAATCTCCCTTAGGCAGTAACTTAGACCGTGCGGAGCGATTTCTGTTACTTGCGGGTCTATTTGGTATTATGTTAGCTGCTGTTGCTATGGCGGTTTCAGCGAAACGTTATTGTGAAAGGCAATACGATCCCGTGGCAATGATGAAAACACTAGGTGGTAGTCGTAAGATTATTCGCAATATCTTTCTTTTGCACTTATGTTTAGTGACAGTTTTTTCTATTGTCGCAGGTTTGCTAATGGGCTTTATTTTGCAAACGGTTGGTGCAGATTACCTAGCTAAATTTATGGGCGCTGAATTACCACAAGCTGGAATTCGTCCTTGGTTATTATCTAGCTTTATCGGACTAATTTGTGCATTGATGTTTTCCCTCAAGCCGCTATTAGATTTATTTGATATTCCGCCACTTCGAGTATTACGTCGCAACTTAGGTGATGAGCTTGCACTGAGTCGACTACATATTATTCTCTCATTTATGACGATTTTTGTGTTGATGTGGTTATTTAGTGGCGAGATTATCACGACGCTAATTTTGTTCGGATCGACTTTATTAGTCATTGCTATTCTATTTGCTATATCACGACTATTGTTTGCTGCAGGGCGAAAACTAGGTCTAAGGCCTGGTTCAAGTTGGTCTTTAGCGATAGCTACTTTACAAAAAAGAGCCAATGCTAATGCTATTCAACTTATCAGTTTTGCCTTAGCAATAAAGTTAATGTTATTTTTAGTTGTTTTAAAAAATGACATTATCTCAGATTGGCAAATGCAAGTGCCACCCAACGCACCTAATATGTTTATTATCAATATTAGCGAGCAAGAAGTTGATCCAATCAATACATTTTTCACCGACAATAATATTGCTCATGAAGCCTTTTACCCGGTTTTCAGTGGGCATGTTGATGCGGTAAATGGTGAAGAGTTTTCTCGACGTGTATCAAAACAGGAAGACGAAGAGAAAAATGAAAAAGCAAGAGAAGGGGTTAACAGAGAGCCTAATTTAACCTGGTTAGATTCGTTACCGGAAGGTAATGAAATAACGGAAGGGAAATGGTTCACTGATGGCAATACTAGTGGTGATGAAGTTGAAGTGTCTGTGTTTGATGGTTGGCGAGAAACACTGGGTTTAAAACTCGGTGATACCATCACACTCTTAGTGAATGAAAAGTCAATTGAAGCTAAGGTTACTAGTTTTAGAAGTGTTGATTGGGGATCTCTAAAACCTAATTTTGTTATGATTTTAAGTCCTAATATGGCTGGTATGGTCCCTGTAACTTACTTTAGTGCGGCAAAACTTGAAGATAAACACACCAAAGATATAAGCCAATTATTGCAACGCTACCCAACAATAAGCATGATTGATATTAAGTCTCAAATAGAGCAAGCTCAATCGATTATTGCACAAGTCTCATTAGCGATTGGCTTTGTATTGTCTATTGTGTTGATAAGCGGTGCGCTAGTACTCATTTCTCAGGTGCAAGCAAGTTTGGCAGAACGTATGCAGGAAGTGGTGATATTGAGAACCCTAGGTGCAAAAGGGCGATTGATTAAATTGGCAACACTTTATGAGTTTATGTTATTGGGTGCTATTGCCGGTTTGGTTGCCGCCGTAGTGAGTGACGTAGCTTTACTCGTCATTCAACAGCAACTCTTTAATGTTGATGGTCGTCTCCATCCTTATATTTGGGCGTTAGGTCCGCTAAGTGGCGCTATGTTTGTTTCAACTATCGGTTACTTTATGGTGGCAAGAACCATGAGACAAAATACTCAAGGTTTATTAAGAAAGATTGCTTAATTTATGTTGTAGTTGTTCTCAGTAAGTAGTTGAGAACAACTACAATGTTCAAGTAAAAGGCAAATGAGAGGTAGGTTTATAACCAATTGATTACTTGGACTTAAGCATAAGTAAATTAGTGTAACTTGCCTATATAAGGTATATTGAAACGATAAAAAGTTAAGGAATAATTTTCATGGTTTCAAGTTCAAATCATAGTTCTATTGCAAAAGCGTTTGTGACGGTCGCCGCTATTTTTATCATTTTTGCGGGTATTAAAACCGCAGCTAATATTTTAGTGCCGTTTTTGCTTTCAATCTTTATCGCAATTATCTGTAATCCATTAATCAATAAAGCCAGCGAGTATAAAATACCAAAGGCTGTTTCTGTCATCTCTGTTATCGTGGTTTTTGTAACGCTAGCTGTATTTTTAACGGGATTAGTGGGGAGCTCGCTAAATGAACTTTCACAGCAGATACCTCAATACCGCGTGCAGCTTAAAGAGCAATTTACTTGGTTAACAAATTTCCTTGGTAGCCATGATATCCAACTCTCTTCATCGATAGTAACTGAGTATTTTGATCCCGCTGCAGCGATGGGATTAGCGGCTGATATGTTATCTAGTTTTGGCTCTGTGATGACAAACTTGTTTTTGATTATTTTAACTGTGGTTTTCATGTTATTTGAATCATCGACGATTCCGCATAAATTACATTTAGCATTAGATGACCCTCAAATGCGTTTAAATCAAATTGAACGCTTTTTATCTTCGGTGAATCAGTATATTGCGATTAAAACCTTAGTCAGTATTGCTACTGGTTGCATCGTGTCACTAATGTTATGGGGTTTTGGTTTAGACTTCTTTTTACTTTGGGGAGTATTAGCGTTTCTGCTTAATTACATTCCAAATATCGGTTCTATTATTGCCGCAGTACCGCCAATGACCCTCGCTATACTACAATTGGGTATAGGGGAGGCGGGTGCTATTGGACTTGGTTTCGTGTTAATTAATATGGTGATGGGTAATATCATTGAACCAAGATACTTAGGTAAAGGTTTAGGGCTATCTACTTTAGTTGTTTTCTTATCACTGATTTTTTGGGGCTGGTTACTGGGAACCGTTGGTATGCTTTTAAGTGTGCCACTGACGATGATATTAAAAATAGGATTAGAAAGCTCACCAGAAGGTCGTTGGTTAGCAGTTATGTTAAGTGATGAAGTTGAATTGGTTGATAAAACCGAGCAAGCATTGCTTGAATAAGTACTATACCCGTTCTACTCGAATATGAATCGTTCAGTCTTCCTAAAACGGACACCTTCATATAGAACGGGTACAGGTTAAGATGTTACTCAGCTGATATTCTATGGCGTAGCGTTAGTCGTTTTAAATTCACTAAGTGCTTTGATCCTGTTTTGACTTAATTGTACGTAACAGGTTTTATAAGCTAAATCCGCACCTCTTTCGGGTGATATGACCAAATATTGCCAACGACAATCATTTTCACGATAAGTAATAAAATTATTTTGCGAACGCTTAAACATTTTTAACGCAGAATAACGTCCGTTAGTGAGAGCTTTTTCTTCTAAATTAAACGTGTGTAAATTTACCCAAGTTTGTAACTCGCGATCAACAAAGGATATAACACCATCTAAACACCGTGACATTGGCGCGGAAGATATTTTATCTGGATTTTGTTGCTGGCACTCTGCAATATTTTTTGCAGCATGGGCAGGGGTAATCATCAATATAGGATATAAAAGTGCTGATGCTATGAGCATTTTGTTACGGATCATCTTTCGGTTACAAGCTCTGGTTGATATGAGTTAAGTATTACTAAAGTGCTAATTCACTTATTTGGGAACTAGCAATCAGCAGGATTAAGTTTACAGTGTATTCTTTATTAAGCAGGTAATACTTTTTTATACGGTTTTACCGTTACCTTTTTATAAACACCAGCGCTGATGTAAGGGTCTTCGTCTGCCCATGCTTGTGCAGCAGTTAAACTGTCAAACTCTGCAACTATAAGCGAGCCAGTGAAGCCAGCCTCACCTGGATCTTCACTATCAATAGCAGGACAAGGACCTGCTATTAACAACTTTCCTTGCGCTTGCAAGTCTTTTAAACGGGCAATATGCTTGTCACGAACGGATAAGCGTAAGCTGAGTGAGTTTTCAACATCTTCACTGTAGATAACATAAAACATAGTAGGTATTCCTTTAAATAAACGGTTGAGTTAGCTCAATAGGTGCGGAGCTGTTAATTAGATTTTTCACTTTTTTCACGGGTAATGTTATTAGTATCAATTTCATCATCTTCTACTGATAGATATTTATACAAAAATAAAATAGAAGTGATAGAGAAAAGAAACATTAAGCCAGTTAAGCCAAATACTTTGAAGTTAACCCATGTATCAAGTGGGTAATTAAAGGCTATATAATAATTTAGTCCTGAGCAAAACAGGAAAAACATAGCCCAGGAAAAGTTTAACCTTGACCAAATGTTTTCAGGTAGTGAAAGAGATTCACTTAAAAATTCTTTGATAATGTTTTTTTTGAAAAAAGTATTACAAACCAATAATGCACCAGCGAAAAAGGCATTAATGATGGTTACTTTCCATTTAAGAAAAGCATCATTTTGCAGATAAATGGTTAATCCGCCAAAAACCACGATTAGGCCAAATATGATCCACTGCTTAGTAGGGATTTTTTCTTTTTTGAATTTATAGTAAAAAAGTTGTATGAATGCGGCAACAATCAAGCTGCCAGTAGCCCAGTAAATTCCTGCGATTGAATTAATAATAAAGAAGACTAAAAGGGGGAAGTATTCAATAAAAAGCTGCATAAATGACCGAAATTAAGGATAAATATAGAACGACATGAATAATCATCGCCTACTGATAAGCTAATTTTAACGAAAGCGAGTTTAATAGCCAAGCTTATATTTGTTTAATAGCTAACTATAAAGATTTTATTTTGTCATTCTCATTGATCTTTATCAACGAAGAGCCTTTGTACATTTGTACTTTGGTCAATAGCAAGGTATTTTAGCAGCAAGTTTAATAACCACAGATATTCGTCTCCCATGGCAACTGACAAATTATTTTATCAAGAACAAAGCAATGAAGTGTCATTGTTTAACTATGCTTTTGAACATCAACTTCCAGTATTGATCAAGGGCCCAACAGGCTGTGGTAAAACACGTTTTGTTGCGCATATGGCTGAAAAACTTAATAAGCCTTTATACACAGTGGCTTGTCATGATGATCTCACGGCTGCAGACTTAGTTGGTCGCCATTTAATCGGTCCTAATGGAACCTATTGGCAAGATGGCCCATTAACTCGTGCAGTGCGTGAAGGCGGCATTTGTTATTTGGATGAAGTGGTTGAAGCGCGTAAAGATACTACCGTAGTTTTACATCCATTGGCTGATGATCGCAGAATATTGCCTTTAGAGCGTACAGGCGAATTGCTTGAAGCTGCACCAGGCTTTATGTTAGTGGTCTCATATAACCCAGGTTACCAAAATTTATTAAAAGGTATGAAAGCGAGTACAAGACAACGTTTTGTTGCTTTACGTTTTGAATACCCAACTGCAGAGCTTGAACAGCAAATATTGATAAAAGAAGCGGGTGCTGATCCTCACTTAGCCTTTAAACTTGTTGAGCTAGCAGGCGCACTTCGTCGACTAGAACAAAATGATTTAGATGAAGTGGCTTCAACTCGCTTGTTGATTTATGCCGCCAGAATGATTAGCTCTGGTATGGACCCATTAGAAGTTTGTCGCTGTTGTTTAGCTGAGCCATTAACGGATGATCCTTTGACGGTTCAAGCCTTGATGGATGTAGCCAGAATTTACTTCGATTAGTTATCCATAAAGCTATGAGCAATCCATCAATAACTGTCGTAGTGCCAGATAAAAAATTACCCGGTGATTTAGCCATGTGGTTTTTTATTTTGGCCGAGCTAACTGTATTTGCCATTTTCTTTATTGGTTTTTCAGTCAGTGAACAGCTAAACGCAGAAATGTTTAGCTTAGGTAAAGCACAGCTGCATCAAACGGCAGGTCTAATTAATACTATCGCGCTAATCACAAGCAGTTTTTTTGTTGCATTAGCCTTAACTAAAATACATAAAGCACAAGCTAAACAATCGGTACTCTTGTTATTAATCGCTAAAGCTTTTGCCATCATTTATATTTCGGTCAAAATTTGGGAATACCTTTCACTATTTGAACAAGGTATAACAATTGAAACGAACACTTTTTTCACCTTGTATTTTTTAATAACTGCTTTCCATTTAATGCATGTTTTACTGGGAATGGTGATTTTATCTTTTATCGCACACAGCGCTTGGCAAGGTAAGTATCAAAACAATGAATTTTCGGGCTTTGAGGCTGGTACTAGTTATTGGCATATGGTCGATTTATTGTGGATTATTTTATTTCCATTGATATATGTTATTTAATTAACATCACTAAAATCATGTATGAGGGTACGATAGTGCAAAACAATAAAGCCATCAATATGGCGGCGGCAACAAAGAGTTGGTTTTTACTTATCACCTTGAGCGTTATTGCCATTTACTTACCGGCATTCGTTGATAATAGAAGTTTAACTATTATTGGTGCATTAGTGATTGTCGTACTTAAAGGTCAACAAATCGTTGATATATTTATGGAACTCAACAATGCCCCTAAGCTTTGGCGTACACTCTTCTTAAGTTATATTATATTAGTACCCTTAATTATTACGATCATCTATTTAGTTTAATAACAGGCTGTTAACTGGGCTAATCTATCCAGTCATTAAAGGAGGGAGTATAATGAATCTAAACCCTCGCTCAAGTGGTAAATTTTCGATAATTTGTCAGTCTTTTTACTTAGCAAATTTACTGATATTACCTGGTATATTCTTTTTAGTATTGCTTTATCATTATCGTCAATATTCTCAACTGAACGCTCTCAATGAAAGTGGAGAATGCAAGGTAGAAGATAGTGAAATAAGAATGCGAACACAAGGTATTGGTAAAATCCACCTGATCAGGAGTATACAACTCTCAGTGTTGGCTGGTATCTTACTTGCCGTTGTACCGTTATTGGTAATTTATTTTTCGTCACAGGTAGAAGCGTCAATCATGGTTGGACTCA
>OJBB01000339.1_pt1 | contig 16819 bp, 10 predicted proteins | sample 1590401 | NCBI WGS metagenome assembly OJBB01 (sample SAMN05416789, study PRJEB24817) | seawater metagenome | isolation source: Sea water | place: Canada:Atlantic | collected 2013-07 | reverse complement strand
TTATTTTCTATTAATCGAATAAGCACTTTATCAGGATTTACTCTTTCCCAAAGTACACGTTCAACAATTTGATTGGAACCATCTATAGCAAGGGCTCCAGTATTGGTTCCTCTATGCAATTCACGCTCATGTGTAAGTAAAAATATTTTCATTTTTCTGTATTGCTTCGCTTTAGATTAGTGTTTTAAGACAGTTTGCCAAACCTGAAGAAACTAGCTAAAAAACTACATTCACTGCTTCAAGCACTATGCTTGCTGTCATGCAGTCATTCACTGGATGCTAGTATAGTCGGCCAGCATTAGCAGCGAAAGATAAACATAACACTGTGCATAATATTGCCATAACTCAGATCGACATATGATTTACGCTCAAAAAGGAAAAACAACAAATTTTAGCCTATAATTTAGCCACCCAAATAAGAGGAGATTTATTTATGAGTAATCAATATTCTTGGGCATTATCAATGAATCAAATTGAAAACTGTAGCTGTAGTCACGGGTGTGGCTGTCAGTTTGGCGGTTTCCCAACCAGTGAAAATGGCGGCTGTGAAGCAATATTAGGTTTTGAAGTACTTAGTGGTCACTTCAACGATTTAGACTTAAGTGGTTTGAAAATGGTGTTTGCTGCTGCTTGGCCAAGTGCCATGCATGACGGCAATGGCAAAGGAGCTCTTTTTATCGATAACAGCGCTAACGAAGCACAAGTCGGTGCGCTTGCTACCATAATGTCAGGACAAGCAGGTGGTATGCCTGTTGAGGTACTAGGCACTTTGTTTAGTGAATTTGATGGACCAATAATGGCTGATATTAAGTTAAATAGGCAAGACTACACATCAACGGTCACCATAGAAGGCATTATTGAAGTTGAACAAGAACCACACATTAACCCAGTTACTGGCGAGATTAATGAAGTGCATATTACCTTCCCTAAAGGTGGCTTTATGTGGAACGATGGTTTTGCAGGGAAAACCAAATTAATGAAAATTAACCATGGCAATATGGCTTTTAATTATAGTGATACCTTTGCGGCAAATGCTGTTGTTAATTGGCCAAATGCTTAACTAAAGATACATCAATGCCTGATTACAAAATGGTATTAATCAATCGAACTTTCATCATTATTAGTGTGTGCCTACTCATTTATTTGAGTTGGCATTACATGCTTTATGATATGACTATGAATATGAATCCAATTGCAAGTTGGTCTGTGGCTGATGTATTCATGCTGTTTATCATGTGGGCTATTATGATGGCAGGAATGATGCTGCCATCGGCAATTCCAGTAATATTATTGGTTGATAAACTAAACCGACAACGTATTTCATCTAATCAAAGCTACACACCGACCATTATTTTTACCTTGGGCTATCTCATAGTTTGGTGCATATACAGTGTTGTTATTACCTTCTTGCAGTATTTTCTCCACCATTTAAATCTACTGACACCCATGATGGATAGTGCAAACCTGAGCTTTAGTGCGTCAGTTTTAATCCTTGCTGGTATCTATCAATTCTCTTCATTCAAACAAAACTGTTTAAATCTGTGTAGATCACCATTGTCTATGCTGAGTAAAGGTTGGCAAGAAGGTTTTAAAGGTGCATTACTCTTAGGCCTAAAACACGGCAGCTATTGCGTAGGCTGTTGTTGGTTTTTAATGACAATATTATTTGTAAGTGGGGTAATGAATCTAAAGTGGATCCTTATTTTAACGCTGATAGTTGTTGTAGAAAAAGTTATGCCAAAAGGAGAGGTAATCAGTAAATACTTAGGTGCATTACTGATTATGTTTGGATTAAGTTATTGGCTTTAGGTACAACCCATCAATTTTGATATTTTTTTAAGAAAAGCTTAATGAGCGAGTTAACTTGCTACTCACCAACATCGCCCTTAAGAAATCTATTTTCATTTTCTTTACTTGGCAACATACAGCTGTCGTTCTGTCCAAATAAATAATATCTATTTCGAGCAATACGATCATAAAGCCAGTTTCTAATACCCTTGGGGAGTATTTTGAATGCAGTGAATAAACGCCATGGGTAGCTAAGTTTTCTCATCGTATTTAAAAAAGCATCACTCTTCTCAAAACATTGCTTACCTTCTACCAACAGCATGGTATCAAAATGATCAGTTGGCATTTTAAAATAATTTAATATGCTCTGCCCTTCTGGTGATTGAACGCTGCATAGTTTAAAGCGCTGTTGTGTATCAACCTTAACGATGAATTGAGTCCAAAAATCACAAAGTTTACAGACTCCGTCAAATAGGATCACACAATCATTTTCGCCAACGTTAGGCGGATATTTTACCACAGTCATGTGAGCTTCTTCTTAATATGAATAAGTGCTGGAAAATCCGATGATATAACCAACTAAAGATTTAAGCGTGAAAAAAACGACTATATTTGTCATCTGTCATTGACTTCAATTTTCTTAGCCTCTGGTAACCATTCAATAATAACAGCATGCCTAATATGCCTTCGAACCAGGCTGATTTCATGACGATAACACATATGAAGATCGGTATTAAATACCAAGCGGCACTAAATATCATGTTGAAGTAAATTGATAAATCTATTTAGTACATTCACTTATTACCGATAATAAACTTGGTGGCGATATTACTTTATTCACTAAACAAAAAACATTACACGACATTGCAATATGAGGAATGAATCAAAAGAATACAGACTGTAGATCAAACCAATAAAAACAGTTACTTATTAAGGTTTAAGCTTTTTATACAGGCAAAGGTAATACCTAAAATCTACATAGAATATATCGAGGTGAGATAGAGGCTAAGCATCAATTTTGAAACTTAGTTACGTTAGCGTTCACAAATTAAGATTTTATTTCTTATTTTTCTACACTCGAATTTTGATGGGGAAACTTAGAACAAGTAGCTTAGATAGTCAGGGACAACGATGAGATTTCGCTAGAAAAGTATTTATAATCGGTTTAATCATATTTTCAAAAAATCCCCTGGCCCAAGGATTTTACACTTAAGAAACACTTTATTAACATGTTATTTATCAAGTGATTACTCATGATTTATAGCCGCTTTATCTTGAAATTTATCGTTAAATCAAACACAACATCAAAATAAAACAGCCGGTTGACAGCGCTGTCAATTGCGTGATAGTTTGAAATGCGCATGAAAAACGTACATGAAGGATAAATAAAGCACAGTGAATATGTAAAAAGACTTCAAGTCATATCCATGCGGTATTAAAACAATAATAAATTAAATATGGGAATTTGAATGAAACTCAAACAGGCTGGCTTTAAGCCAAATAAAACATTTATCGCGATATCACTTGCTGCAACTACAGTGATCTCAACAAATACATTTGCAGCACAAAGCTGTGAGGGTATTAATGCATACCCAAACTTCCCTCAGGTAGACTGGGAGGGAAACCCTGATCACGCTAATACCGGTGATGTGATGCAATTTAATGGCAATGCTTACAGTGCCATGTGGTGGACAAAATCAACACCAGGTAGCGACAATAGTTGGTCCCTAAAGCATGAATGTTCTGGTGATGTAACGCCGACACCGACGCCTACTCCGACGCCTACTCCGATGCCGACTCCAACACCGACGCCTACACCGACTCCAACGCCGACAGGTACCTATGTAGCGGGTACCTCTTACACTGCTGGTGATATTGTGAGCAATGGTGGTCAATCATACCGTTGTGATATTGCAGGCTGGTGTTCTTCTGCTTCTGGTTTTCATTATGCACCGGGAACTGGTTCTGCATGGGAAAGCGCATGGACTCTAGTGGGTGGGACTACGCCGACACCTACTCCAACGCCGACTCCAACACCTACTCCAACGCCTACGCCGACACCTACTCCAACGCCGACTCCAACACCTACACCTACACCTACTCCAACACCTACTCCAACACCTACACCTACACCTACTCCAACGCCTACGCCGACTCCAACGCCAGACGGTTTATGTGCCGACTTCAGTGTGTGGTCATTGGATGAAACTGCTAAAGCTGGTGATATTCTCGTTAATGATGACTACATAGCTTTTACTGCAAAATGGGAAACTTCCTCTCGTCCAGGCAGTGATGATACGTGGACTTGGAAAGTAAATTGTGACGGTACAGAACAAGGCACTGCACCGTTATTATCGCTTCCTAATGCTAAAGATCCGGTAAGCTTGAAAGTTAATGGTTGGCCGAGTGATTTTGTTGTTGCAAGCCCTACTTCCACAGCACCTGATACCTATACAATTAACGCAATCAACAGCGATGAATTATCAGATGTCGCCAAGCTGACCAATGGTTTCGTTTCATTAATTGAAACAGCCAAGCTGCTAGGCTCTGAATCTGTCATTATTAACAGCAATATACTTGATAACATTACGGCTGATAAAGGTGCATCTTTAGGTACAGTTGAAGTCAAACAAGCCTTAACGGCCGCTTTAGCCTCAACCAATACTAACAGTATCAGTGTTAGTGCCGTTAACGCACTAACGGATGATGCCAAAGGTTGGGCTCAAGCTCAAAACCTAATACTGTCGACAATTGCTACCAACGCTACTTTTGGTTGGTCATTAAGTATTGGTGATTTTGCTTATGATACGCACTCTGGTAAAAGGTCTGTTTGGAATTCTGCCTCTAAAGCTACGTCAGATCTTCTTGATAAGTTAGCGCTTTATAAAGGCGATTCAACAGCTGACTTTATTGCCTTTACTAAATCAAGTACCTCTGCAAGCTTATCAAGTGAGCAATGGCACAACGCATTAGAATACGTGAAACAAGTTACTGATTTTGTTCAAGCTCCTGCAATGTTGTCTTCGGTGCCAACAGCCCAAGCAATAACTTACTTCATGGGTAATACGTTAGGTGAAAGTAAAATTCGTAAAGCTGCACACAACAATATTTTCGCGATTTTATTCGATACTGACAGCACTGCTTTAACCACTAAAATGGCAAGTTACCAAACTAGCAAAGTACCTCTTTATTATGTAGGTGCTGGCTCAGGTGTTAATCCTTTGACAAGTATTGCTTCGTTAAATAGTGATTTATCGGGTATTGAGTCAGTAATGGATAATCAGGTCTTCCTTTACGAAACACCGACTTCATCTTGGGTACCGTCAACTATCTATAAATGGGCTGACTTCTTAACGGGTTTAAACTCGATGCACAATGTTGGTGTAGCGGGTGATAAATTCTGGTTAGTTGATAGCACAGCGGATGATGCGACTAATGCGATGTATGCAAAAGTAGCTATTGCCGCATTCCTTTCACAAAGTATGCAAGAAACGATACGTTTCGATGCGTGTGATGAGAATAATTGGTCTGAAGTTAAATACGGTGCAAAAGTAGATTACCCTATGACAGCAAGTTGTGGACAATTAGGCCAGAAATATGCAGATTACGGTACTCATCCTGTATCAGGTAAAGACCATGCCTACTCTTGTCCTCGCGATGATAAAATGGAACAGACAGCTAATACTCACGCTAAATGGTACGGTGCGCCAGCGCCAATCTTTGCAGCGCCAGACTCAGTACTTGCAGAGCAAGGTCTTTTAGTTAATGGTAAAGTTGGTCGTTGGACTAACGCAGGCCACTGTAATACGGTGCCTACTGCTATTGATACCTCTAAGCAAGTGTTTGAACGTGAAGAATGTAAGCAGTATGTTGGTCAAAAAGCAGGTAACTTTATTTGGGATGGTAGCGATGAAAGTGTTCAAGGTTGTGGCTGGTGGGGACGTGGTGTAATTCAAACCACTGGTCGTCAGAACTTCGGTACACTGAACCATTTTGTCGGTCGTTCTCATGTTGACCCAGATACCATTGGTACAACGATAGATGGTACTACTGTTGAAGCTGCTCCTGATAGCCCGCTATACGCTGATTTAGATTTATGTTCAAATCCTGGCTTGATTTGTAGCTCTGAAGAGCATAAAGAAATTAAGTGGATTGCTGGTTTATTCTTTTGGGTGAGTTCTGTTCAAGCTTACGATAATGTGGGTGGCCCATACGCCGATTGGAACTACCATGCGGAACTTAAAAAATATGTTGATGGTGGCATGGTAGGTACAGCATTTGTTGATGCTGTATCTGGTATCGTCAACCGTGGCTGTCCAGATGATCATTGTCCTGTGAGTGGTGAAGTTCATGCCATTGAAGAGCGACGTGCTAACTTTAAACTAGTACTTCAAAAGTTAGGACTCAATCCACAGTAATGTACATAACCTGAGTTTTTGTTTTTACTTAAATATCAAGCACTCATTATCCAGAGTTCAGGTTAAATAATAGAAAATTACAGGGATAGTTTTTATCCCTGAAAAATGCCTGTCGGTATGGTACTGACAGGCATTTTTTATTGTCATAAATACACTAATAATCAAGTTCACCACAATAAAAAAAGGGCAATTACATAATGTAATTACCCTTGCATATATAAGGTATATGTTTACCGTGGATGCTTAACTTGTTTAAAGAAGCTATGTCAGTTGGTAATGGACAAACACATTACAAAACTCATCGCCATCAAAAGCGATAGGTCGACCATGAGTAAGCTTTGCACCTTCATAAAAAACCATACCTCCGGGGCTGAGTATAAGCTGATGTTTACGGTAGTTATGATCTTCAATGACTAACGGCCAAGGCTGTCTAACCCGTTGCTCAATGTTAATAATTACACTAGCAACGTGTGTTTTACCACGGTCACGATGCTCTTTTAAAACCGCACCATTTCTATACCTGCGTATGCCAAACACATAACTTGGTTTAAGATAATGACCAATCCATGCTTCTACTAAAGGCAGCAACACTTGATGAATCTCTTTCTTTAATTCTTCATTAAGGTGAATCAGTTCGCTAGGCACCTGCTTTTCTTTACTGAGAATAAACCCTTCGACATGTTCATTTACTGCCATCTTTTCATTTGCTTGATAAAAGTCATAAATCTTCTTATATAAAGCCTCTGGTAACCTAGCTTTTAGGAAGCCTTCCTCTGTATATGCCGGTATATATTCATTAGGCTCTTTGGTAAAACGTTTGCCCTCACCTTTAAGACGAAACCATTTAGTAATAATAACTTTAAAGCCGTTTTCAACAGGCATGCCCCAATGCATACTTTCAATATTTTCTTTACCTTGAGGAGTGAGGCTGTTCCATAATAAAGCCGTACCTCGTTTAGGTGAATAGACTTTATCAACACGGGTAAATTTAGTAGCACCACCTTCAAGAGTATTATTGAGAAACAGCATAAAAGTCCAGGTACGTTGCCCTCTAACTCGGGCATGATCTTCAAACTCTTTACTATTGGGTTCAAAATAATCAGTGTGAGGTTTAAACTCTTCGTTCTCGTCATACCATTGTGCTTGGATACCCTCAGAATAACTGGAGTCAAAACCAAGTGCATTACATATACGTCGATCAATATCGTTCACAAGCCCATGGTTAATTAAACTTAAATCACAGGTTTTACTCGTGCGGTAATTTTTATAGTTACCCGACTCATTGGTCGTGGTTGATTCTCTTAGGTTATCTCGAATAATCGATACGAGTTCAATACATTCTTCAGGATTAAGGAAGTTGTCTATCTTGAATAATTCTAATTTCTCATCAGTGTCAATTTTTTCCGCGTTTGGCAAAAAAACACGATCTTCAGCCGCGATTATTTCCGTTGTTTGTTGTAATAATTTCGATTGTACTTTGTCATTTTCTGAACTTTCACGAGGTGTTTTGTTCGATTTTTTTATGTCTTGATCAGTTAGGTTTAATCGATTTTTTATTAATATTGGACAGAAATCGTTTTCTAATAAAATGTCATGCATACCTATAATATCGCAGTTGCGATTAATGTTGATTTCTATCCAATCCTGCCATCCTTTGTCAAAGGTATTTTTCATCGTTATGACTCCTGAACTTACATTATTATAATTGTTTTCGTCCTCTTATTTTGCCAATTAACACACCAACATACCAGTATTATCAAGGTCAAATAGCAAATCAATAAAAACATATAAAACACTCAAAAATCAATTGGTTATTAAAAACAAAACACTAGATTTAATTCCATAGTAACGCCAAAGTAATTGTTTACAATAATCGTTTGATACTTTGCCATATCACAACTAAAAATAAACTACGATTCCCCCAAAAAAGACCCGTTAATACTTACCCAATAGGTTATAATTATGGCACTTAAAATGTTTGATCAATGGTATTGTTTTTTTGCCAAAAGCAATTAATCACGTCGAACCTTTTTTGATTTAAGGAATTACGCTTTTTGTCGTGTTAGTCAAAGGTATTTTATGAAGTTAAAAAAAATTATTACATCAAGTTTATTCGTACTCATCACCGTTTCACCAATAAGCACTATTGCGGCAAAAAATAGCCAACCCAATGTAAATCCACTGGCAATTCCTTTACAGGCGAATACAGCTAAAGATATGTGGGAAAGTTATTTTAACCAATGCATGACATATAGCTTTGTTGATAAAAAAGAACTAGAACATAGTCTCAAAACTTGGCAAAAACGTAATGCTAATCGCTGGCAGATTTATTGGCTATTACTAGAACAGGCTGCAGATGAAAATGAAGGGTTTAAAGAAAATTATAGTAAGTTTAAAATACAAAGCTTAGCCCATGCTAAACAGCAAACTAACCTTCAACACAGTAAGCTGGATCAAATAGGTAAAAACAGTCTTTGTGATAAATTAGTGCTGATGCTTGAGGATCCTCGTTCTGATTTACCTGAAGACACAACGAAGAAAACCCAGCAACAAGATTAAGCAAGTGCTGCTTCAGTAGGTAGATAAGTAATTTTTGATATTCTGTACCTATGCTTCAGCCGTTTTATTTTTTCAGCGACGGAAGAAACGCCTGATCCGTAATGTGATTAATTCTTCATTAATTACAAAGTCCCTCAACACAATAAAACCACTAAGAAATTGATTTAAAATAAATTAAAACAATTCAACCTCCATTCTAACTTTCCTTTAAAGCGTGTACGTCACTATATCTACTGGCTTTCGCCTGTATTTCACTTTTACAGCTAAGAATAAAAAAGACCTACTCTTTCGAATAGGCCTTTTAAGGGATTATTGTTGAAAAAGTATAACCTTCCCTACCCCATATTATATAACGCTTATTGATTCGACAACGATATTATCGGTGTCGAATCACTTGTGGTAAGCATTATATTGCTTACTCTATTAGTGTCCAAGCACTTGTCCAAGCACTACCTGTTCCAGGTGCGTAATGATAAGCAGAAGCTGATGAACACCAGCCAGCTACATCACATTGGTACATATGTCCAACATTACTAACAATCTCACCTGTAACATAAGAAGTACCCGCAACATATTCAGTCTCTGTAGGCGTAGGTGTTGGCGTCGGAGTCGGTGTTGGCGTTGGTGTTGGAGTCGGCGTCGGCGTTACACCAGAACACGGTACTTCAGTCCAGAACCAAGTAGAAGCAGATGTTGGAGCTTCCCAAACACCTGGGCTATTTTTCGCTTCAAAACACGCACCGCCATAAGAGACAACATCACCATTACTGACTGATGTTTGACCACCAACCCATGGAGTTTCAGTTGGCGTCGGAGTCGGCGTTGGTGTTGGCGTTGGTGTCGGCGTCGGCGTTGGCGTCGGAGTCGGCGTTGGCGTCGGTGTTGGCGTCGGAGTCGGCGTTGGCGTCGGTGTTGGCGTCGGAGTTGGCGTTACTCCCCAATCAGTAATCCCTTCACCATTACCTACCGCTTTATTCATCGCATTGAGTGTACGCTCTGCAGTAGTACCACCATCACCATCAATTTCCCAAGAGAATATTCCACCTAATCCTTGTGCTTGCAAGAACACGCCTTTAGCTTCAATTGAACGTGGCGTATCTAATGTAATTAATGTGCTGCTTACTTCATCCCAAATAAATGATGCTTCGGCTTGGTTATCCCAAACATACTTAGCATTTGAATTTGCTGCCATGAATTTCAACGCACCACGGTAATCCATGATACCTGCTTCCCATGCCCATGCTGCTTCGTCAACTGAAGTTCCTTCGCCCCCCTCAGCAACTAACGGGTTATTCTCTGAGCTGTCTACGTGATTACCTACAGCGCCTATTGGACTGCCATTAACCATCTGAACATCAGTCCAACCACGTCCGTACATTGCTGCACCAACAACTAATTTATGAGCTGGAACGCCTTGCTCTAACAATAAACGTGTTGCATTAGCGGTTGTATACTCTGGCATACCTGCAGGGGCATAAGAGTCACGCCCTAAGTTTCCTGCTTTCGTTTTATCCGTAACTGTTGTTGGAGCAAACTCACCTGTACCTGCACATTTGTCAGCAGAGATATGTGCACCACAATAAAGACCTGTTTGATGCCCTGTCTCACTGCCCCATGCTCCGTAAAAGTCATATGACATCATAAAGATGTTATCCATGTACTCTGCAGCAGCAGCGTAATCAACATCTTGAATTTTATCCCAACCTACGCCAATAGCAGAAGTTAGTTCGTATTCACGGCCAGTTTCTGCAGAAAGTTCGTCTAGCATTGCACGAAGCTCTTTCATTAAAGCGACATAAGCTGGTCCATCATTAATTGGGTCACCTAATGACGCTTGTGCGCCACCACCACCAGGGAATTCCCAGTCAATATCGATACCATCAAAGAATTTCCACGTTTTTAAGAATTCTTTAGAAGAAGCTACAAACGTATCGCGATTTGCTTTATCTGTAAAACCGTAAAACGGGTCTGAAAGTGTCCAACCACCAATGGATGGCACGATTTTAAGGTGTGGATTACCTTGCTTAAGTGCCATTAAATGACCAAAATTACCCATACCAACTTCGCCATAACCAACGGCGGTTCCGTCAACTTTCATTGCTTTAACAGCGCCATTTTGACGCCAAAAAGCTGCCCCCATATCATGAATAACTAATTCGTAGTCTTCACTTTGAGCACAATCAGCTTGAAGCACACTCCAACCAGACGCATTACCATCTTTAAGTGATTTGTTTTCACCACACATTGGGATAAAGCCGTATATAACGTGTGTTAGATTATTTGCAGGTACGTTTTCAACAAAGTATTTACGACCATAGATACCCCACTCAACAAAGTAAGTACCCACGATTTGGTCTTTAGATTGGGCATAGTTAGTATTTGCAGAATCAACTTGTTCGCCAAGCGGCATTAAATGCGAACCATCAGTATCTGAAACAATAGCTTTATCCGCGGCACTATCAATACAACCATCATCATTACATAAACGCACCACGATCTCTTTTAGACCACCGCTCGTAATTGGCACAATCGCACTACCGCCAGCACCAGTACCTGAAACGGCAACCTCACCATTGACAAGTACTTGCCATGATGTCGCATCATCACCACTCCACGCTGGAGACCAAGTAACAGGTAATTCAACAACATCAACACGTGTAACCAGTGATTTATATGCTCCAGCTTCGCCAGAAACTGTAACAAAGCCTTTACCGTTATAGTTGGCATATTGTTCTGTAAGGGTTGGTTTTCCTGGTGCTGCTGATACTTGCGAAGAAGCTAAAGCGGCTGTTACTGCGCATGCTGTTAATAATCTTTTCATACTTACCTCTGTGTGGTGGCCAGTTAGCTGGCTTTTATTAGGGTTATTTATTTTTATAATTTTATACCTTCGCCAATACTACAGCCTTCCCTAACAAGGTCATTTAACGATGTTAGTTGCCAAAATCCATTTTTATAAACTCTATAAATCATTGGCTTAACCTGTTGCTCAAAAAGACAGCGCTGTCTTTTTTTTAATTGACAGCGCTGTCAAATTAAACTCAAAAACAATACACCCAAATTTATAGCTTGGCTACATTTTTTTAACAAATTTGTATAATATTTAATAAAAAACTGTGTGATATTTAACAATAAGCTGTGTTTTTCTTAATAACTTATTTTTATAACCCACTTAACTTATAGGGTAAATATGGGCAGAGGCTATAGTGTTAGTCATTTACAGAAATTAGCCGTAAAGTTTGTAAAAAGATAAGTAAATGGCATTAAAGTGACAACTTCTACCCTTTGCAAACTTCTAAATTATTAGCATTTTAAGGGAATAAAGGGAGCAAACTTTTAAGGCGTTTTGTGCCCCTGATCGAGTTATGAACTATAAAATTACAGCCAACTAGACTCAACCATAATACAAATACGTTATTAACATAATCAGTGAAACTCATAATCCTATTAATTGTATTGTTGTAATTATTTCTTAATGGATTCCCCCATGCGCCTGGATAACTAACAAAGTAACAGCGGCGGTTTCAGCAAACAATTGAAAAATGATGGTAATTAATTAGATAATTTAATGATAACTATTTTATTTTTCAGCTAAATACTTTTAACTGAATGTTAAATAAATATTTGAATTACAAAACAAAAAGCCGCTAATCTTTCGATTAGCGGCTTTTCTTAATGTGTCGAACAGAATGGGGCGAGTGTGGTGCTGGTTTTGTACGATAAAATTGCCATTACAGTAAATAAATAACCAATACGAAGTGTACACTTTGAAAATGCAGTTATGCTTCACAAGTAACGCACAATGAGCTATTTCAGTATACTGGCCCTACCTTAAACAACACTTCTTATACTTCTTTCCACTGCCACACGGACAAGGATCATTGCGGCCAGCTGTAGGTAATGAACTAACCGGCACGCTGTTCTCTAAAATTGTACTTTCGTCGTATAGGATATCAGCTAATAAACCGCCTTCACCCATTAACGATTTAAATGCATCAGAGTCTTCGTTTGCCATATTGTCAGCTACTTCATCGTCTAAATCATTAACAATCCAAGCGTTTAAGGTATCAACAACATTAAATTTAGTTTGAATGGCGCCAGATTCAATCAGCGTAGCTGTATCATTCCTATCCCACGCTTTTACTTCACATTGTTCAAAGCGTTCTTCATCAAATAAATCTTTGTCACATAGGTCAATAAACTGAGGTCTAAAGTCATCAAGTTGATATTTAATGCAAGAGTCTGCTAATACACTAATTAAAAAGCTATTGATTGCACTCGGTAGAGCCAAAAATGCAGCTAACCATCGCGTTACATGTTCAACTAATTCAGCCTTATCAATGCCCCCTACTTCGTATTGAGCAAATACAGCTTCCATAGCAGATGCTTTGCAATACATAGCTTGATGACCATCAATAATATAATCAGACAATGTTTGTGAACTACCATCAGCCACATTAAAAAATAAGGTTGGCGTTAATTCAGTGAGAGCATCACCAAATATAGCTTCAATGGGCGTTAAAAACGTGTCACTGCGGGCAAATAACTGTAAACATTTTGCTAACGCTGGGGAATATTTTAATTCCGCTAATAATAAAGTACCGAAAAATACAATCGCCTCTTGTTCATCTGTTAACGATGTATCATCCGCAATAAATTGATCCATTAGCCGTTCTAACTCAGGATAAAAAGTCGACCAATTATCTTTTGCAGCCTCTAGACCTGCAATAGTTAAGTCATTGTCATTTGTATTACTTATTGCCAATAAAATTTGTTCTAGCTTCATGTAAAGTTCCGCGTTAAATAATCAATTATGAGTACGTGTGTCGAATATTATATATTAAAACTTCTTATTCCCGTTACCATTGAAAGTATCAAATTATAAACGGAAAAAACACGACTCATTAAAGTCGCGGCTTCTTAAAATATGGGCACTTGTTTTTAACAAAAAATTTTGCCCATTCGTTAAATTTAGGAATATTAAGGCAAGTTTAATATGCCCTTTTCAGATAATTACACAATCAAGTTTTAATAGTGAGAGTTCAATCATTAAAAATGCTGGTAAAGGAACCTTGCACTCTCATATTATTAACTGGGGTCGATGTTCTCGCATCCATTGAGCCAAAGAATCTAGAGTGGGTTTTAGGGTCTTGCCTAAATCTGTGATTTGATATTCGACCCGAGGTGGCATTTCAGGATACACAGTACGATGTACCAATCCTAGACCTTCAAAGATCCTTAATTGTTTAGTTAGCTCTTTCTGTGTAATAGGAGCAACCGCTCTTTGTAACGCCCCAAAGCGAATAACATCATCCACTATTATTAATCGATAGAGAATTGGAATCGCCCATTTTCCTGAGATTATATTAACAAAGTCCACCATAGGGCAGCTTTCTTTAGGTGATGTATTTATTGAACTCATTTTCAACTTTCTCCTTAGTACCCTATTGGTACCTACTATCAAATACATACTAATGTATAGATAATGCCTTCTTTTCACGAAAACAACAAGTTAGGTGGTATTAATTATGAATAGACTAAAAAATAAATTTGCCTTAATTACAGGTGGTACAGCAGGTATTGGATTTGAAACAGCTAAACAATTTTTACAAGAGGGAGCCACACTAGCAATTACAGGACGAAGGAGTAAAGGTTTACACTTCGCTAAAAAAGAATTCGGAGATGATGTTTATTTAATAAAAAGTAATGCTGGCGTAATCGAAGATCAAAAGACGTTAGCCAAACAGCTAGCCGATATTTTTCCTAAACTCGATATCCTGTACATTAATGCAGGTGACGTTACTCACAAACCATTAGAGAAATGGGATGAAAACAGTTTTGATCAAGTTATGAATACTAACCTAAAGGGGCCATTTTTTCTTATTCAATCGCTTTTGCCGTTGCTTTCAGACTCAGCTTCAATCATCCTTTGTGGATCTGTATCAGCACAAATTGGTCTGCCTCAAAGTAGTGTCTACGCCGCCAGCAAAGCTGGTCTTATATCACTAGCCCGCACGCTATCAGGTGAGTTAAAAGACCGAGGCATTCGAGTCAATACGTTAAGCCCTGGTCCAACGCATACTGATGCGTTTAAAAAATTTGGTTTAGATCAAGAGCAAGAAGAAGCGCTGGTAGAAGAAGTTAAAAATATTATTCCTCTTAAACGAATGGGCAGTACATTAGAAATTGCAAAAGCAGCTGTTTTTATGGCTTCAGATGAATCTACTTATATGCTTGGATCAGAACTATTGATAGATGGAGGTGTTGGTAATGTATAAAATATATAGATGAGCTGGTCTTAAATCCTAATGTTCTATAAACAGGCAAAAAGTAGTTTACTAAATTTTGAACGGAATGGAAGAAAGCAACGGTTAGTTTTCCCCATTGAACGCTTTTTTAGTTGGATTCATTTTCTGCACCGAAGTAACGGATAATTGTTTTGTTCATAATGTTCTCAATTAACTACGTTATACCCGTTAAAAGCAACATGGTTGATGCAATCGCTTTAAAAATAATATTGATTTTTCCTTTCTTGAAATAGTATTAAAATTTTTCATCTAAGATAAACACAATTACAGCAATAATTACGAATTTCTAATCACGATCTTTCATTTTATTCGTATGAAGCTTATTGCATACAACTTGCAACTAACACCCACTTAAGCTGACAAAATTGTTGGTTATAATATGGAGCCAAGCTAAATATAGCCAACTGTTTTTTGTCCGGCTTAAATGACTGGTTTAATTTTCTTACAACATAACCTTAAGTTTTTTTAAAAAGCACAGGAACATTTTTAAATGTTTGGAAAAATAAACTAATTAATAATAATGGGTTATTTGATATATGTGATTAGTAAAATAGAAGTATCGCCAACTTAAGCAACAATAAAGGGTTCTAAACTCAGGCCCATGAGTGCTATTTCACAAAAGATTGTAGCCATGAGTTAAAGACTCGAACTCTACGGAGAGGTTTAAGACAATAGACTCTGCACTGTTTATTTTTAGACACCAGAAAGCAAAAAACAGCTAATCTTTCGATTAGCGGTTTTTCCTAATATGGCGTTGAGATAGAGATTTGAACTCTACTCGGAGATTTAACACTACAAACCCTGCACTTTTTATTTTTAAACGTCAGAAAGCAAAAAACCGCTAATCTTTCGATTAGCGGTTTTTCTTAATATGGCGGTGAGATAGAGATTTGAACTCTACTCGAAGGTTTAACGCTACAAACCCTGCACTGATTATTTTTAAACGCCAGAAAGCAAAAAACCCGTTAATCTTTCGATTAACGGGTTTCTCTTAATGTGGCGGTGAGATAGAGATTTGAACTCTAGAAGGGCTACAAACCCTTGCCGGTTTTCAAGACCGGTGCTTTCGACCACTCAGCCATCTCACCTGAAGTTAACAAATAAGCTTGTAAAACAGTGCTTGCTTGAGAACGAGGCGAATATTAAAGTCTCTCTAATAAGTTGTAAAGCACTATTTCACTATTTAGGTTTGTTTGCTAAAAAAACAACCAAATTCAAAACAAAAAAAACACAACGGGTTAAAATAAGGCTTTACCGTGTGATAATTAGCTGAAGATTTGAACTCTTCATACAACGGTGGAAGGCAAAAACCTTAGGGTTGGCGGTTTTTCTTATTGTGGCGTGCAGGATGTGACGAGGATGGGCACTGGTTTTATTCAATAAAATTTCCATAAAAGTAGCTCTTATATCAAACTAAAGGCTATACACTAAACAGTCGAATGGATAACTTAAGAATGTCTACTGATTAATCTCGTCAGAAATAGCCATATTGAATACATCTTAAAGATATCAAAGCATTCTGTTAGAATAGTTAGCTATTGATTAAAGAACCCCGAGCCAGCATGTCAGAATTTAAAGCATTTTCACTTTTAGAGTCAATTATTGACCGCGTCAGTCTTAAAGGCTATACACAGCCCACACCGATCCAAAAAGAATGTATCCCCGTGCTTATTAATGGAAAAGATCTTCTGGGTATAGCGCAAACGGGAACAGGAAAAACTGCGGCCTTTTCATTGCCTATTATCA
>OJBB01000326.1_pt1 | contig 17377 bp, 9 predicted proteins | sample 1590401 | NCBI WGS metagenome assembly OJBB01 (sample SAMN05416789, study PRJEB24817) | seawater metagenome | isolation source: Sea water | place: Canada:Atlantic | collected 2013-07 | reverse complement strand
TACCCGCGTTATACACCATCACATTGGTTTGGTAACCATAAGGACTGATAAAGCTACCACTTGCAGCAAAAGCAACCGCCATGACAAAAGGCGTTGGGTCTACGCCAAGGCCTAAGGCAATGTTATAAGCAATGGGAAAAGCTAAGGCCGCTGCAGCGCTATTGGTGATGAGCTCTGTCATTATTAATGTTAAAAGAAAAATAATAACAAAAGCAATATAAATACTTTGACCGTGTAAAAAGCCTTCAATGTTTTGTGCTAACATCGCGGCAATACCGGTATTTTCAATGGCCGACGCTAAGGTTAACGCGCCCAACACTATCATCCAAATTTCTAAGGGGAATCGGCGTTTTATTTCATTAACTGAGAGTGAATCACTGAAAATTAAAAAAGCCAAATAGATAAATAAACAGCTAATTAAGGGTAATGGCGTAAAAACTGACACTAGGATACTGGTGATAAACCCCCAAACCGTGGTGTAATCTCGCCAACCACTGAGCATATTGTCAGCTTGATGACCTGATAATATGTAAAAGTTTTTAGATAAATTAGGTCTGGTGGTAAAATCTTGCCCAACCGCTAAGACCAGAAAATCTCCAGGTTGTAAGACAATGTCGCCTAATTTACCCGATAAAGCAGAGCCTTCTCGACGTACTGCTACAACGGCAGCATCAAAGCGCGCACGAAAGCCGGCTTTTTTTAACGTTTTCCCTGCAATAGTTGAATCAGCTTTAACCAGTACTTCCGTTAAATTATCCCGTAATAAGTCATCTTGCTCGGCATACAAATTCAAACCATCAAATTGCTGTAATGTCTTTACCTTTGAGATGTCACCACTAAAAATCAGTTTATCTTTAGCAAGTACGCGCTCTTCTGGGCAAACCGGCGAAATCAATCTACCTTGTCGAACTATTTCAACTAAAAATAATGAATCTAAATTTCTCAGACCATTATCTTCAATACTTTTACCAATTAAGGTGGACGAGGTGGCGACTTCAGCTTCAAGTAAATAGTCATTGGTTGCTAGTTCATCATCAACCAACGTAGGTAAAGAACGACTGCGAATTAGAATGACAAATAAGCATAAAATAAATGCTGCTAGACCAATTAAGGTAAAGTCAAAGAAGCCAAACCCCTGATGACCTTGCTTAATCAATAAGCTATTAACAATAAGGTTGGTAGAGGTGCCCACTAAGGTCAGTGTTCCACCTAAAATGGCCGCAAACGATAAGGGTAATAATAATTTTCCCGCATTAATAAGATTATTTTTTTTCACGGTATTAATGAGTGTTGCCACAACAGCAGTATTGCTCATAATGGCCGAAGCTAAGGCCGTACCGAGTAATAACCGTAAGGTCGATTTTACTTTTGAACCATTAAAAACGCCGGCAGATAAACGCCTTAAAATACTCGTCCGCTCAAAGGCAAAAGAACACAGCACCAACAATACTAGGGTAACAAGACCTGGGTTAACAGCGTTGGTTAAAATGTCATCAACGCTGACAAATGACAGCGCTAAACACAACAATATCGTCACAGAGAAAACTCGCTCTGGTACATGGCTGTATTTAACTAAGCTGATAAAAGTGGCCAAAAACACACCTATCATCAACCACTGTTCTATTGTCATTCAAAATCCCTTACCTAAAAAATTGATAACCACGGTGAAATGTTATACAAAATAAAAAGGCTATAAAGCGCTAACTTTACAGCCTTAAAGCTCCCCCTAGCGCGAACAAGTTCCCGCCTACAATTCATTTAACTCGTAGGCGGGATTTTAATCGCGCTTTGGGCTATTTAGTAATATCGCGTGCACCCCAGTGTGGGAACTGCTTGCGAACTAAAGCATTCAACTCTAATTCAAACGCTGAATACTCATGCGTTTTTTCATCGATAGCATGGTTTATCATACCTGCACCGACCGTTACATTGCTGAGTCTGTCAATGATAATGAAAGCACCTGTGCCTTGATTGTCTTCATAGGCATCAAAATGTAAGGTTTCGCCTGCGACAAAATTAACGATACCGATGTCATTAATCGCTAGTTGCGAGCTAGATAAACTTTCCATGGTATTAACATCATATTTGCTGACAATGTTTTGGGCATGACCTGTGGTCATTTTGCTACCGTGCTTGATAAAGTACTCACGACCCGGCTCAAGTTCGTTTTCATGCATCCAAACAACGGTTGCACTAAACTCTTTTGCTGATACAGGTAAACAACCTTTTTTAACAATGATTTCACCGCGGCTGATATCAATTTCATCTTCAAGGGTTAACGTTACTGCCATGCCTTTATCCGCACGCTCTAAATTACCATCAAACGTAACAATTTCTTTTACCACGCTTTCTTTGCCTGATGGCAACGCAACAATGGTATCACCAACAAGTACATGACCCGATGCCAGCGTGCCTGCAAAACCACGAAAATCGAGATTAGGTCGATTAACATATTGCACTTGAAAACGAAGTTGAGTGAATTCTTCCTGTGTTTTAACATCAATAGTGTTGAGCAACTTCATCAACGTTGCGCCTGGATACCATGGCATGTTTTCGCTTTCTTCTACCACGTTATCGCCATTAAGTGCTGACATTGGCACAAAACGCACATCAGTAAAGGCTAACGACTCACTAAATTCACGGTATTCTTTTTTGATTTCTTGATAGCGCTCTTGCGAGTAATCAACCAAATCCATTTTGTTTACTGCAACAACAATATGTTTGATACCCAACAATGAACAAATAAAAGAGTGACGACGCGTTTGCGTCTGCACGCCATAACGCGCATCAATCAAGATAATCGCGATATCACAGGTCGAAGCACCAGTAGCCATGTTACGGGTATACTGTTCGTGGCCTGGGGTGTCAGCGATAATAAACTTACGCTTATCTGTGGCAAAATAACGGTATGCCACATCAATAGTGATACCTTGTTCACGTTCTGACTGTAAACCATCAACCAATAACGCTAAATCAATTGCTTCGCCAGTAGTACCTGACTTTTTAGAATCTTTTTCAATAGCAGCAAGCTGATCTTCGAAGATCATTTTTGAGTCATGTAATAAACGACCTATTAGGGTGCTTTTGCCATCATCTACACTACCGCACGTTAAGAAACGTACTAATTCTTTGTTTTCATGTTGCTTTAAATAAGCTTGAATATCGTCTTCTATTAAGTCTAATTGCTGACTCATAATGTTTTCCTTCGGAAATATTAATCAAATAAAAATGTAATTGAACTAAATGGGCGGCTAGAAATAGCCTTCCATTTTTTTCTTTTCCATCGAACCCGCGCTATCGTGATCTATCACGCGCCCTTGACGTTCAGAGGTTTTCGTTAATAACATTTCTTGAATAATTTCAGGTAAGGTAGTCGCTGTTGATTCAACTGCACCCGTTAATGGGTAACAGCCTAAGGTTCTAAAGCGAACACTCTTCATCTGAACTTCCTCATCGTCACCAATTGGCATACGGTCATCATCCACCATGATTAAGGTCCCGTCACGCTCAACAACAGGACGCTTTTCAGCTAAATAAAGCGGTACAATTGGAATACTCTCTAAGTAGATGTATTGCCAGATATCAAGCTCAGTCCAGTTCGATAATGGGAAAACACGAATGCTCTCGCCTTTATTGACTTTACCGTTATAAATATTCCACAATTCTGGACGTTGACTTTTTGGATCCCAACGATGATTTTCATCACGGAAAGAATAAACACGTTCTTTCGCGCGTGATTTTTCTTCATCGCGACGTGCACCACCAAAAGCAGCATCAAAGCCATATTTATTGAGCGCTTGCTTTAAACCTTGGGTTTTCATTACATCAGTATGCGTAGCACTACCATGCGTAAATGGACCCATGCCCATTTCAATACCCTCAGGGTTTTGATGAACAAGTAATTCAAAGCCGTAATCTTTCGCCATTTGGTCACGAAAAGCGATCATCTCTTTAAATTTCCAGTTAGTATCAACATGTAATAACGGGAAAGGAATTTTACCTGGCGCAAAGGCTTTACGAGCTAAATGGAGTAATACTGCCGAGTCTTTACCGACAGAATACAACATCACGGGATTATCAAATTCAGCCGCTACCTCACGAAAAATATGGATAGATTCAGCTTCAAGTGTTTTTAAATGGGTTAAATTCATTGCTAATACAAACTTTATGAAAAATTAATATCCTTATAATGCCATAAACAGATATATTTTCCATATAAGAAACGCATTCAATATAACCAAAAGTAATATAGGTAATTATAGTAAGTCTAATTATTCGAATGTTAGGCCTAAATTTAGTGATCGGTCAATGCGAGGAAATTCGACGTTAGCAATAAAAAAGTCAGCATTGCTGCTGACTTTTAAACAATGGATCTTATACCAATCAGATTAATTAATGGTTCAAATTTTAATGAGAGTAATTTTTCAAAAACAAGGCGCTTGATTGTGCAATAGCTGGCTATTGGGATTGAAAGCAACAATGTTATTGGATAATTAGGCCATTTAAAAAAATCACTTAGTTAGTCTAATTGGTATTAGCTAGAAAATTTAAATAACTAATCTAGCTTTATTTTCAGCAACAATCTTTTCCCCAATACCACTAACCTTAGTAAGATCATTAACAGATTTGAAGGCACCAACTTGTTGTCGATACACTATAATGGCTTGAGCTTTAGTATGCCCGACGCCCTTTAAGGTGACCAACTGTTCAAAAGTTGATTTATTCAAGTTAACAACTTGCTGTTTTACTTCTGGTGCACTTTGTCCTTGTGCAGACTGGTTACCATTAACTTCTTTAGCAAAAGTTAGTGGTGAAGTCACGAGTAAAATAACGCCTAGAGTTAAGGCAGCAATGGTTTTATTGAGGTGTTTCGGCTGATTATTCATCTTTAATTCCTTCTAAAGTAATCCATTAAAAAACAACTGAATTGCGACTAATAAAAAACCTAGTAACAACTTAACAGTCATTACTAGGTTTAGATCGATAACTCACTTTTGTCAAAATACACAGTGCACTTTAAAGGTTTGACTGACTTATACATCATTCACTTAAAACGATTACTTTGTAACTCGCTAATAAATATTTTTATTGCCAAATTATCTTTGCTAGCTGCTGCTCACCTTCAGCTAAGTTCATTTTGATAATTTTATTATTCTCACCAATGGTTATCAAACGCGGGATTCCGCCTGAAGCAAAACGTTTGTAGATACTTCGGTCATTATCGACCGCTAATGCGACCTTAATACCCCGTTTATCACGCCAAGCAGTAACCGTATCAGTGTCTTCTTCTCGAGCAATAGCAATTATTTCGATATCATCCCTTTCAAGTAAAGGAGAATCATTAAGTGCCTTAAGTAATCGGTTAGAATCATGACACCAAGTAGCGAATAAAATAACCAACTTACGTTTTCCTAATTGCTGTAAATCCAGTACTTTACCGTCAATAGTAGTAATGCTTTCAATCGGTAATATATCACCTGAATTCACGTATTCATCATGAACAACAGCCTCAGGTTGATTTAACGGTAACGTCTGACAAGCAGACAGGGTAATCGCTAAACTAGCCGTAAATAATAAACGTTGTAATGTACTCTTGGTGCTTTTGACCATGAAAGATGTCCCTATATATTAAATGTGCTGAAAAACCAGAGCTATGCTTAATGTGTAACCACCTGAAGGTAATCTTCAGGTGGTTTGAGTATTTATTTTAATAGCAGCTATTTCTCCTGACTTCTTAATTAAATTCACTTGCAATAGGTCAGCTATTGACTCATAAATTTCACTTGAATTAAGAAACAAGTTTCAATCGCTAAGTATTATAATTCAACACTTTAATCAGCTATTAAACAGAGTTCTGATTTACTATCGAGTATTTAACCTTAAATCTAACTATTTTTCCAACAAACAAAACAAAAATACGTATCTACTAGCGCTTTTGGCATAGCTTAATTAGAATAGCTGTCATTATTATATCGCCTAGTTATTAGAGTAAGGAAATCATGAGCAAAGCAAGTAGCCTGTTGACCCCTGTTTTGGCCAAGCGCCGTGGAAAAACCCCCGATAAGAAAAGTTGGCATAATTTACCTGGTAGCAGCAGTAGTTTTGCCCTATACCAAGCAGCGAAAACGGCGCAAACACCTATACTATTGATAACCAGTAATACGCCACAAGCTCTTAAAATAGAGCAAGAATTACTTAGTTTAGCGAAAAGTGATAGCCAAAATAACGCGAAAATCTGCTTATTTCCCGATTGGGAAACACTCCCGTATGATAACTTTTCACCTCACCAAGACATTATTTCTCAACGTCTGGCCACCTTGTATCATTTATCTCGTATGGAGTCTGGCATTATTATTGTCCCGATTACTACGCTGGTACAAAAGTTAGCACCTAAACAGTACATTGAGGCAAACAGCTTAATAATTAAGCAAGGCGATAAAAAAGATTTACATCAAATGCGACGAGCTCTCGAAGCAAGCGGCTATCGTAATGTTGACCAAGTGCTAGAACACGGTGAGTTTTCTGCTCGAGGCGCCATTTTAGATCTTTTCCCCATGGGTAGTACTAAACCTTTTCGGTTAGACTTCTTTGATGATGAAATTGATGAAATACGACTCTTTGATCCTGAAAGCCAGCGTTCAAAAGAAAAGATCGATGAAATTAACTTACTACCCGCACATGAATTCCCTATCGATGAAGCGGGTATCAATTTATTTCGCAGTCAATTTCGTGAACAATTTAGTGGAAATATCCATAAAGAGTCGGTTTATCATAAAGTCAGTAATGGCATACTGCCACCCGGAATTGAATATTACCTACCGCTTTTCTTTGATAATAAAACAGACATTGAAAAAGAGACTCTGACGGTAAGTAATACGCTATGTGATTATTTAACCGATAATACCTTGGTCGTTATTAGTGGCGATATCGAACACTCTTTGACGCAGTACTGGCTCGATATAGAGTACCGCTATGAAAACAGACGTTATGATCCTACTCGACCCTTACTACCGCCAGAACAGCTATTTTTAACCACAGATTCGCTTTATAGCGCCTTGAAACCATTTGACCGTATCACCATTGCAGAGCAAGCGCCTGCAGAGGCGGTACCAACACAAAATAATGATAAGCAACCGAGCGAAAATCTTCTCATTCACGAAGAAGCTGATGACGCGAGTATTGAAGTAAAAAGCAAAAGTAGTGAAATATGTTTTGACGTTAATCCTCTGCCTGATTTAACCATTAACCATAAATTGAAGCAGCCATTTGAATTAATTAATCAATTCATCGCCAGTAAGGATACGCCTACTAAAGTACTGTTTGTAGCACAGAGCCAAGGGCGTCGAGAAAGTGTGCTTGAGTTACTTGAGCGAGACAATATCAAGCCAGCACAATTTGACAGTATTGATGAGTTTATCAATGCTACAGAGACTATCGGCATTACTGTTAATAGTTTAAGTCAGGGTTTTTCATTCCAAGCGAAAGGACACAGCCAGAAAAATGCGATTGCATTAGTTACAGAAGCAGAGTTGCTCGGTGATCATGTATCACAAGCAAGAAGACGCACCAAAGCACAAGATTTACAGGCTGATGCCTTATTTAAGAACCTTGCGGAGTTAACTATTGGCCAACCTGTTGTCCATATAGAGCATGGTATTGGTCGCTATTTAGGTCTGCAAACCATTGAAAACGGTGGCATAGTCACTGAATTCCTAATGCTTAGTTATGCTAATGAAGCCAAACTTTATGTACCCGTTAGCTCATTACACTTAATAGGCAGATATTCAGGGACAGATAGTGATCATGCCCCGCTACATAAGCTAGGTAATGATACCTGGAGTAAAGCTAAGCAAAAAGCAGCAGAGAAAGTCCGTGATGTTGCCGCCGAATTACTCGATATTTACGCAAAACGTGCCAGCAATCATGGTTATAGTTTCAAACGTGACAAGCAAGATTATCAAGCCTTTAGTGACAGTTTTGGGTTTGAAGAAACCTTCGACCAAAAACAAGCGATTAATGCCGTCGTAAGCGATATGTTATCACCTAAAACGATGGACAGACTTGTCTGTGGTGACGTTGGTTTTGGTAAAACCGAAGTCGCTATGCGTGCTGCATTTGTTGCGGTAAACGATGGTAAACAGGTTGCAATACTTGTCCCTACAACATTGCTAGCACAACAACATTATGAAAACTTTAAAGATAGATTTGCCAATTGGCCGGTAGTCACGGAAGTGCTATCGCGATTTAAAACGCCTAAAGAACAAAAAGAAGTCATTGCAAGAGTCGAATCGGGTAACGTTGACATTCTTATTGGTACCCACAAATTACTTCAAAATAGCATAAAATATAAAGACCTCGGCTTACTTGTTGTTGATGAAGAGCACAGGTTTGGCGTAAAGCAAAAAGAAAAAATCAAACAATTACGTAGTAATGTTGATATTTTAACATTAACTGCAACACCTATCCCTCGTACCTTAAATATGGCCATGGGCGGCATGCGTGATTTATCCATTATTGCAACGCCACCAGCCAAACGTTTAGCGGTTAAAACCTTCGTTCGTGAACACGATGAAGCATTGATCAGAGAAGCCATTTTACGTGAAACCACACGTGGTGGTCAGGTATATTACCTACATAATCATGTTGATACTATTGATAAGACTGCTGCAGATATTCAAAAATTAGTGCCTGAAGCTCGAGTAGTTACGGCTCATGGACAAATGGGCGAGCGCGAGCTTGAGCGCATCATGAGTGACTTTTACCACCAAAGGTTTAACGTTATTGTTTGTACCACCATCATTGAAACAGGTATCGATGTTCCCAGTGCTAATACGATCATAATGGACAGAGCCGATCACCTTGGTCTAGCACAATTACATCAACTTCGTGGTCGTGTCGGTCGCTCACATCATCAAGCTTATGCCTATTTGTTGACGCCGCATGAAAAACGTATCACCAAAGATGCTAAAAAACGCTTAGAAGCTATCGCCTCACTAGAAGATTTAGGTGCAGGTTTTACTTTAGCGACTCATGATTTAGAGATTCGTGGTGCGGGTGAGTTATTAGGTGAAGATCAAAGTGGCTCAATGTGCCAAGTTGGTTTTAGTTTGTATATGGAAATGCTAGATCAAGCCGTTGCTGCACTTAAAGAAGGCAAACAATTATCTTTAGACCAAGTAATGTCTGCACAAACTGAAATAGAATTACGCGTTCCAGCACTACTGCCTGATGATTATATTTTTGATGTCAGCTTACGCTTGAGCTTATATAAACGTATTGCCAGTTGTAAAAACAAAAATGAGTTAGATGATATTCAAGTAGAACTTATTGACCGTTTTGGTTTACTGCCTCAACCAAGTAAGAATTTAGTTCAAATAGCCAAGTTACGCCTTAAAGCCCAAACCATTGGCATATCGCGGATTGAAGCTAGCGCCACTGGCGGGTCAATTGAATTTAGTGCTAACACCAGTGTTGATCCTATGCTGATTATTGGCTTAATTCAAAAGTCTCCATCGGTCTACAGTATGTCTGGGGCGAGTAAATTGAAGTTTGTAAAAGCCAATGACGATACTCAAAAACGCTTTACTTTAATAACCAACATATTAGACGACTTAGCTAAATAACTACTCGGACCCATTCAAGGTGCTTCATACAGAGTGCTTTGAATGGTAACGGGTATAATGATAAACTTGATTAGGTAACGGTTATGCTGGATTTACTTATCTTAAGTCCATGATAAATAGTGACACAGTTAAAGATAATACCTAGTTCTACTGATTTACTTTTGCCCTAAAATACGGATTTTTAATGAAATACCATTCAATTCTTACCCCCGCACTAACCTCTTTATGCTTATTAACGAGTCATAACACGTTGGCTAACGATAACGTTAAGGAAGAACGATGGTTTGAGATTGAAGTCATTATTTTTAAACAACTTACAGATAACTCAAAAAATAGAGAGCAGTTTTCCTCTAACGATTTAAGTACGAAGAAAAGCAACGCTCTTGACTTATTAGCGCCTTACTTACAACCTAATATAACCTCATTAAAAAAATTATTACCTCGTTGTGGACAGCAAGAAACACAACTACCTTATGATCTAACTATCGCCCCTTATAGTCTGTTAACAAAAAGTGATACTGCTGAAAAATCCTCACCGAAAACAGCAAACGAAGGTGATCAAGAGAGCACTGAAGCTCAACTTAAAGGTGGTGAAGTAAGTAAACCTTCAGGTACTCCTTCCGGGACTATGTCAGTCGCTGTTATTCCTGAAGACAATGATGACACCACTCAAGAAATAGTAGAAAGTAATTTAAGTGAACAGGGCTATCAAGCGCAGTATATCGAACTTGAGTTACCTGTTTACAATCAATATCCAATTAATAGCAAAATGCCATTATGTGCTATTCCTGATGACTTTTTCCAACAGCACTTAAGTGCTGAGCAACTTGAAAGCTTTAATGTTGACGGTTTCCCGGTAGATAAACTAACAAGTACAATCAATGGACTAGAACAATGGCGTGATGATGAAACAGGTATGATTACTTGGGCCAGTGATAGCCCTTATTTAATTAGCAAAGATTCATTCCGATTAAAATCTATTGCTAGTCGTATCAAGCGTTCACGTAATTATGCGCCGTTATTACATATTGGCTGGCGACAAGTTGGTGAAAATAAAAGAAAAGCAAAAGCCATGAAGTTATATGCTGGAGAGCATTTAGACTTACGCTATCAACAAGCGGTGGCTAAACAAACGCATCAACAGCAAGCTATTGAGATACAAGCTATTCTAGAACAAAGAGAAAGTGCTGTAGCGTTAATTCGCAGTCAAATGCCTTTAGATGGCAGTGAAACTGCGCAAGTAATAACGAACGCTGCATCAAGCAGTACAATCGGTGATGCTACAAATAATGCTCTAAACAATGCTGACGCACTCAATCAGTTATCGATAACAGAAGAATTACGCCAACAAGCAAAGCAGCAGCAGCTTGACACTATATTTCAACAACTTTCGTTGATAGGTAATCAAAAAAACAAGCTTAGTGACGTAGATAAAGCCAACGAATTAGTAACTAATGAAGCGATAATTCTAAATGAAGAAGCGACTAAACGTATTGTTGCCCAATTGTCTTCAGATATTAGGGCTAAAGACACTCAGTTAAGTCTAGATAACGTAACAGAAGTTCAAGAACAAATCGCACCACCGTTACAGCCTTGGTCAATAGACGGGCTGTTTAAGGTACATTTGGATCATTATCTCTACATTGATACTGAGTTCAATATGATAGAAGCTTCAAATGCGTCATCAAGGTTGAGTGCTAAACAAAGGTTAGCTAACAAAGACCAAGAAGCATCAGGTCTAAATAAGGTTATTTCCTTTAAGCAAGATCGCCGAGTAATCACTGGGGAGATCCATTACTTTGACCACCCGCATATCGGCATGGTCGTACAAATTCGACGTTTTGATCCATCAAAGCCAGCGGATGAAGCAGTTAGTCAATCAAAAAAATAAAGATATAAACACTATAATATTATCAACAAACAATCATCGCAAAGGTTAGCAAAATGGATAAAGAAATAGAAATTCAAGCAGCAGTATTTCGTCGTTTAATTGCACATTTAGACTCACGTAAAGATGTGCAGAATATTGAGTTAATGAATTTAGCTGGTTTTTGTCGTAACTGCTTCAGTAAATGGACAGTCAGTGAAGCCGAAAAATTAGGTGTTGACGTTGATATAGATACTGCACGTGAGCAGGTTTACGGCATGCCTTACAGTGAATGGAAAGCAAATCATCAATTGCCTGCAACGGAAGAGCAAATGGCTAAGTTTAATGAACTAAATAAAAAGTAGCCCAGTCGATACCAGTGAAATTATATTGTCAGTATTTAATGAAATACTGACAATATAATTGTGCGATCTACTCTAGTGCGAAACCAGTATGGTTATGAAAATTGCGCTATTTCATCTTCAGTTAATTCACGCCATTCACCTGGAGCTAAATCACCCAAAGTTATTTTTCCTATCTGCTCTCTGTGTAAACCCACTACCCTATTACCAATCGCCGCGAACATACGCTTAACTTGATGATATTTACCTTCGGTAATAGTAAGCAATACTTCACTACGATAAGACGCTTCATCAACTAAATCATCTTTTTCAACGCGCATTAAAAGTGCGGGTCGCGTTAGTGAGCTTTCACCTTGAAGCTGAAGTCCTGTATCAAATTTTGCCACTAAAGCAGGCAATTTATCGTCATCAATTTCACTGCGTAGCCATACACGATAAGTTTTCTGGCACTCTTTTTTAGGTGAAATAACGTTGTGCGACCAGCGACCATCATCTGTCACTAATACCAAACCTGTGGTATCAGCATCTAGACGCCCTGCGATGTGTAAATCAAAAGCTTTATCAACTTCAATAGCATGTAATACCGACGGATAAACCTCATCAACATTTGAACAAATAGTATCGCCTAGTTTATGCAAAATATAATAACGAGAACCGCGTGCGCTCAGTTGTTGACCTTCAATAGTAATAGTGTTGTTTTCATGTACTTGCATTGCCGCGTTTTTAGCAACCTCGCCATTAACACGAACCTCACCACTTTTAAGCACCTTTTTAGCTTCGGTTCGAGTGAGCTCGGTGCTCTTACAAATAAATTTATCTAAACGCATGGTGGTAAAAAGCCTTACTGCTAAAGAAAATAAGCCGCTATTATCCGTATTGCTTATCAACAAGCAATACCTAATATTGTTAAGTTGTAAAAATGAAATAATATATAGCTATTTTTAAATATAAAAAATATATTGATAATACGTTAAGCTGTTAATATCAAATATAATTTTGTTGAAGGGACTTAGCATGTTGAAATTTATACCCAAGCTATCACAGCACACGATTCGATTTACAGTGGTTAGTATTTTCATTTTAGCTACGGTTGTTACTGCCGCCATTGCCATTAGCCTGCAATATCACTTCAGCAAAAATATGGCGACAGAATCTGCTAGCCAACTATTTTCTTTATCAAGCCAAAAAACACAAGAACATCTACAGTCTATTAATAAAAGAGCGGAAAATATTACCGGCATGTTCGCTAAATTTGGTGATCTTGTTAAGGGCAATGAAATCAATGCTTCTGTTGGGCCTGTTTTTGCTGAGATGTTAAAGTCTAGCAATGATTTTTATGCGGTATACATAGGACTGGGCAGCGGTGATCTCTATGAATTAATCAATTTAGACGCTAGTGCTCAAATTCGTACACAAGTTGGTGCCTCTGATGACGACCGCTGGGTTACTATTGAGGTCAGCGGTGAATTAAATAATAGAAAACGCGTTTTTAGCTACCTCGATAACGACTTTACTGTACGAACTACCCGTGAAGAAAGCAGTGACTATGACGCCAGCGCTCGTTTATGGTATTTAAATGCAAACTTAAATGCCGTTTATAAAACTGATCCATATATGTTCCAGCACCTGCAAGCACCAGGACAAACCTATTCAGCTAAAATCCCTGGCTCTGAGGCCGTTCTTGCAGTAGACATAGCATTATCTTCTGTTGATCAATACTTAATCAGGCAAGGTGCAGCCAGCAACGGTTATACGGATAGAGAAGTATACCTATTTCAAAAGTCAGGGGAGATTATATCAAGCAATCAAAACAATATGGCTAAGACTACCAATATAAGGTCTGATAAACTCGCACTGACAGTAGAACAACAGCAGCTAATTTCGAACACAACAGCGTTAAAAATTTCGAATGAAACAGATTGGGCGCCTATTGATTTTTCAGTATCTGGACAACCAAAAGGTTATAGCATTGATGTGCTTGCTTTAGTTTCTCAAATGACTGGCTTAACATTTGAATATACCAATGGCTTTACTTGGTCCGAGTTAGTTACAGAGTTTGAAAATAAAAATATCGACATACTTCAACCTGTATTCAAAACAGATGACAACCTGCAAAGAGGAATATTTTCTAAACCCTTTTTAGAGTTACCTTTTTCTATAATTACCCAAAAAAACATTGATAAAATCAGTCATATAAATGAATTACGCGGTAAAGTGTTAGCCATTCCTCAAGGTTGGTCACACACAAAAACACTTATACAACACTTCCCCGACATTGATATTATTGAATACCCTTCCAGTAAAGCAGTCTTAAACGCTGTATCAAACGGAGAGGTTTTTGCTGGCTTCGATAGTGACGTTATTTTTCGTTATACCCAGCAGCAGTTTTTTATTAAAGATATCAAATACCACACTGATATTCGTTTTTCTCCAGTAGACTTAAACAGCTCATTGCACTTTGTGTTGCACAAAACACAAACCGAGTTAATGACAATTATGAATTTGGCCATTGATAATATTTCGGCAAAGAAAAAAGAATCACTGAAAGCGAAATGGTTCTCACAAAACGGAACACAAACCAAACAAGCAGTAGTTCCTCACGCTGAGTTAATCGATTTAGCTAAAAACACTTCCCTGCACGGTCAGCTGCTCCCCTTATTCATAAATGATACTGAGAGTTTTATTTATTTAACTCCTGTTAACCTTAGCAAAACAGAGTTTTTAGCTATTATAGTTCCGCGTGAAACTATTTTTGCCACCAGTACAGCAAAGGTAAAACTATCAATAATGATCACAACAGTATGTTTGTTGCTTGTGCTGCCAGTCAGTTGGATTTTTTCCAGCCCCATAGTCAAACCTATTAAATTACTCGCCTTAGAAAATGAGAAAATTAAAAACAGAAAATATGAGGAAGTCAATTTAGTTAAAAGTAATATTAAAGAAATTGATGAGCTTGCCTCTTCCTTAGTTGAAATGTCAGTTGCGATTAAGTCTCATGAATTAAAACAGCAAGAATTGATGGACTCATTCATACAGCTTATCGCACAGACTATAGATGACAAATCCGCTTATACAGGCGGTCATTGTCATCGAGTTCCTGAATTGGGCTTAATGTTAGTCAATGAAGTGATTAAAGATAACAATACCTTTAAAGACTTTTCATTCAAGTCTGATGATGAATACCGTGAATTTAAAATTTCTGCTTGGTTACACGACTGCGGAAAAATTATTACCCCTGAACATATTGTTGATAAAGGTAGTAAGCTTGAAAGCATTTATAACCGTATTCACGAAATTAGAATGCGTTTTGAAGTGCTTTGGCGTGATGCTGAAGTAAATTACTATAAAACCTTAATAACGCAACCTGAACAACAAAAACAATTACATCAATTACTGATAGAGCAACAAACGCAATTAACGCAAGACTTTGCCTTTGTTGCCCATGCCAATGTCGGCAGTGAATTTATGGCTGATGACAAAATTGAGAAACTACAGCGCATTGCTCAACAAACTTGGCAACGTCATTTTGACAATCGCTTAGGCTTATCACCAGTCGAGGAATTACATTTAGCTAAACACAATAAACACCATGAACAAAAACAGAGAACAGCTAATGAGACACAAAGTTTTCCTGTGACAGAACAGTTATTATCAGACAAAGCAGAACATATTGTCAGACGAACAACATCAGTCGAATTCGATGAAAAACTAGCGATTAAAATGTCAGTTCCTGAACACCAAGCTAACTTAGGTGAGTTATATAACTTGTCGGTTTCTCGGGGCACGTTAACTGCAGAGGATAGATATATTATCAATGAGCACATCATTGGAACGATCAAAATGTTAGAACAACTGCCATTCCCGCCTGAACTTGCCAATGTCCCACGATTTGCTTCAACACACCATGAAACTCTCATTGGAACCGGTTATCCAAGAAAACTAACCGCAAACGAGTTAACTATTCCTGAAAGAGTATTAGTGATTGCTGATATTTTTGAAGCATTAACGGCTGCTGATAGACCCTACAAGAAAGCCAAAACCTTAAGTGCATCCATTGATATTTTGCATAAATTCGCACTTGATCAACATATAGACATGGATTTATTTGAGCTATTTTTAACATCTGGCACTTATCTAACGTATGCTGAAAAGTATATGAAAAGCGCACAACTTGATAAAGTTGATATCACGAAATATCTTAGAATATGATTCATTCCTATAAATCATTCGAAGCGAATCAAACAACATTCAGATTCTATTTCAATTTCTCTATATATAAAAAAATCCTGCTCAAAAACCTCTTAAAGGTAATCTTGCAGGATTTTTTAAAGAATAGTTACGATAAAATTAAGCGACAATTATTCTTGGCTATGACCGCTGTTAATTGTTATTTGCTCGTTATTCAGCTTCAGCTAAATACCAATAACCTTGGTTAAGTAACTCTGTCGCTAATTCAACAAAAGCTGCATTATGACTCCAGTCACTAAGATCGTCAGGTAACAACATCACTTTGTCACAAAGCAGTTTCACACCATTAGCAATTTCAGCTGAAAAAGCCAACTCGCTACCATTGATATAACACAAACCCTGTTCAATAGTGTCTTCGAAGTAAAAAGCACGTAAGCCGCCTAAACGTTTAATCGCATGGCTATTGAGTAAATTGCTCACTTCTGAAAGTTCAAACGGCTCATCAGGTATTAAAATATCAAGTTCATGTTTCGCCGCAGTTAAAAACTGGCCAGTGAATTTTTTAAAGCTCGTTTCATCATCAAGTAAATTTTGAACTTGCGATTTGATACTAGCATAATCGTTGTTACTTACTTCACCGCTGTGGGTAACGACTTGTCTGTTAGGATCTTCAAGTAATTGACCACCTTGTTCACCATCAATTAAATGATCGGCAAAAGCGCTTAATAAACTTACCGCTGAATTAGCTCTAAAACCAATAGAGAAACTCATCGAGGTTTCAAGGGTAATACCTTCATGTGGAAAGCCTGGCGGAATATACACAATATCGCCAGCTTCAAGCTCTTCATCGATAATGGCTTCAAAAGGTTCTACGTGTAACAAAGCCTCATGAGCAGCAAATTGTAAGTGCTCGCCACGCGATCCTACACGCCAGCGACGTTTGCCTGAGCCTTGGCAAATAAATACATCATAGTTATCAATATGTGGCCCTACGCTGCCACCTGGTGTAGCAAAACTTGCCATTAAATCATCTAAACGCCAGTGCGGAATAAAACGAAATGCTTCAATCATTTCTGCCGCTTCTTCAGAGAAATTATCTAGCGCTTGTACCACTAAAGACCAGTTCTCATTACCTAAATGTTCATAACTTTCAAAGGGACCGAAAGCAGCTTGCCATTGCCCATCTTTTTTATGAACCAAACGAGATTCTATTTGCTCTTCCATCGCAAGACCAGCGACCTCATCAGCAGCAATAGGGTCAACAAAATCTTTGAACCCTCCACGTATTACTACAGGTTTCTTTTGCCAGTATTCGTCTAAGAATTCTTGCTGAGTCA
>OJBB01000315.1_pt1 | contig 17914 bp, 10 predicted proteins | sample 1590401 | NCBI WGS metagenome assembly OJBB01 (sample SAMN05416789, study PRJEB24817) | seawater metagenome | isolation source: Sea water | place: Canada:Atlantic | collected 2013-07 | reverse complement strand
ATGTGTATAAGAGACAGTTGTTGATCAGATGCTAAAATATTTAGCTCGCTTAACATCACTTGCAGTTGCGTTAACGGCGCAAAAACAAAACCAGCGTGACTGAGCTCTTGAGTGTGTTCCTCAGTAAGTCCTTCACTATCTTGCTGATTATCTTTATTTACATTATTTTTTTTCTTGGTGGAGGTAAAGCCTTTGCCCCAATGTTGATCTGCAACCTCACTCAAAGGTAAACAACTGTGCCCTGCGCGTAGGCTGGCACTTAAGGCTAAGAACAGATGGTATAAGTTATGTTGGCAACTTATATTAGCCGTTGCATCAGATCCTGATCCCGCTGTATCTTCTGTGAGTGATTGATTATTTGTTAGAGCTGTTAACGCACTGAGCATTTCTTTAGCAAAGAAATAATCAATCGCTTCAACACCTTGGATAGTGTCTTTTACTTGGTTAAAACGGCTGTATACTGGCTTATTCATACTATTATCAACCATGCTACGCTTCCTCATTGCATTTTTCATTACTTTCTTTATTAGAGAAGAGCGCATCTAAATTATTGATTTCTTGCTCTGTAATTTTTCGATAATAAACCCCTGCACCTTTATGTTCAGGCTCAGTTGTCATACCACGTAGATATAAATAATACACACCACCAAAATGCTGATTAACATCATAATCTACCAAAGTTTGTTTTAAATAACGGTGTAATGCTAATGAGTAAATTAGGTATTGTAAGTCATAATAATTTTTCTCAACATTATCGAGCAATGCATCAAACTGATAATCTTGAAAGCTATCACCTAAGTGGCTAGATTTATAATCACACAGATAATATTTCCCTTGGTATTCAAAGATCAAATCGATAAAACCATGCATCATGCCTGAGAGCTTTTTATAGCTAGGTAACATTACTGGATATTTTAAGGAGTTGTTTAATGTTTTGCTTATCCCACTATTCCGACCAGTACTAATACTATTGCCAGTATCAGAACGCTCAGCCCTATTTCGGTGATCGGTTAGCAAATTAGCTAAAGCGTTAGTACCCTCGCCTTGCATAGGAAAGTAAAACTCACTTTCACGTAGCGTTCTATTGATAGCAATATCGGCTAGACAGCCAGAATTTTCACTATCGGTAGTGAGTGCACTGTGGTGACTCGAAATGAAAGGTGCGCTAATCACTTGTTCTAACCACTGAATTAAATCATCTGAGGTAAATGACGTACTTATACTGTTAGCGTTACTCGCGTTTAACTCACCATAGGCTAACAAAGGTTTTTCCAGACTCTCTTGCCAATCTGGTTCAGAAAAATCAGTTTGCTCTAAAATATCGTGTAATAAGTTACCCGTATGAGCACCTTTGGATAATTTAAAGCAAATTTGCTCAGCGCTAAGTAGTTCGATATCAGGATGTTCGGAATCAGTATCTAATTGCCTGTTCGCTATGTCAGTAGTATCTCTATCTGGATTAGAAACACCTGCATGGCGGATATTGCGGCTTAAGGCGGTAAATGAACTCAACCACCAATCTCGCTCTATCTTACCAATGAATTTACTGACTTCGGTATTGGCAAACTCTTGTGGGCTATTTTTCGGTTGATGTAGCGCGGCTTCATCATTTTTTTCAAGGTAAAGGTCAATAGAACAATCAAGTGATACTTCACGAATACCAATAGCGTACTCAGCACTTGCCTTAAGTGCTTGCAACGGTTTAATGATACTCTCTTGTTCTTGAGACTGCAGTGTTTTGCCTAAAGGTGATAGATGATATGCATCAAAGGCGCAACACAGTACGTAACATCTTCGTTCGGCTCTGGTTATCGCCACATAAAGCAAACGGATACTTTCGGCATAAGCTTCATTACTCATAGCTTTCTTGGCTTCTTTTGAGCCATCAAGACTTAAACACAGCTTACCGTTTGCATCGTGGTATTCAAGATAACTCACTGACTTGTTGCCAAACTTCAACGGATCTTTATGACGACAAGCAAATGGAATAAAGACATAAGGATATTCAAGTCCTTTAGAGCCATGTTGAGTAATTAAACGAATAAGATCACCATCACTCTCTAAACGTAGCTCAGCTTCAACATCATTGGTTTCAAGGTGACACTGCTGTTCAAACCAATGCAGAAGCTCTTGTCCTTGACTTAATCGAACACTAGCCGCTTGTAATATCTCAAATAAATGCAGAACATTGGTTAAACAACGATCTTTATTGTTTTGAGGAACATCAAGCAAGTTGTGCATCAAGTTTATCGCCATGGTGATAAAACCTTGGCGTTGCCATTGCGTTCTATAATCAACAAAAGCAAACTTCAACGTTTGATAAGCCATTTCGTCTTGCTGTAATTGGTGTAGATTTTTCGCATCAAAACCTAACAATCCACATGACAGTGCGGCAACAAACAATCGTTCATTTTCAGGTAATAATACCCCTTTGAGTAAACCTAATAATTGCTTAGCTTGCTGAGAATGAAATAAATTAGCTCTATCTGATAAGAAAACGCTATCAAGCCCCGCTTGTTGCAGGGCATGTTTAATATCTCGCGCTTCAGCACCATCTCTGACAAGTATGGCGATGTCTTTTGGATTTACTTTACCTGTTTGCTCTTTCGAGGCCAACAGAGTCACTATTTCATTCGCACACCAGTTAGCCAACATAGGACGACTACCTTGACTAACTTTGTCACCTTGCGGGTTAGTATCATCATTAGTAAAATGAATAAATTGCAGTGCTTTATCACTCTCTAAGATAACTTGTTGGGCTTGGGCCGATTTCTTTCCTGCTAGTACTGGTAAATAAGGTATGCCAAAACCAAAGACACTCTCACTTTGTTGTTTATTTACTTCGTTAGACACAGTTTCTTCAGATGAAGACCCATTACGTTTATAGGTAAAAAACTGGTTATAACCTTCAATCATTTGTGGCGTTGAACGCCAATTAGTATCCATCAGCCAGTGGTGGTCACAGCCGCTACGTGCATTGAGATAGGCAAAAATATCACCACCACGAAAACCATAAATAGCCTGCTTTGGATCGCCAATAAGGAATAAACCGGCATTAGCTTTTTTAGCATTGTCGCCGTAATAGATCGATTGTAATATGCCGAATTGCTTAGGGTCAGTATCTTGAAACTCATCTATTAAGGCTACAGGGTATTGTGCGAGTAGCTGTTTAGCGAGTAACTGAGAATGTTCATCATCTGAGCTATCCGACTGAAGACAATTAGCTAAAGTATTAATAAGATCGTCAAAGTCTAATAAATTAAGTGCTTTTTTCTGCTCAATGACTTGCTGTCTAATAATGTAAATACCAGACTTAACAATGCCGTACGCTCTAGCTTTGTTGATATTGTTCGCTATTTTCTTAACTTGTTCTTTAACTTCTTTTACCGGCGCAAAAGCTTCTAGTAACTCAGCTTTATAGGTCGATCTTGCATAACGTTTGCCATCAAAAAAACTATCTGGCATTTTTACCTTACCCTCGCCAACATCAAGCAGTGATAACTCTTTGCTGATAATGCTCTCAAGCCAGATTTTTAATTGAGACAACTCATCGCGTCTTTTTTCTTGGTCTGCGCCCTTTTTAACCAGTATTAAGCCATTTTCAAATAAATCACTGTTGGCCGTTAATGTTTGCGCTGCCAGACGTACTAAGGCAATAAATTCAGCCTCAATACTTTCGACATCCACAACGGATAAAGTGCTGGTGTGACCTATGGCTTTACTAAAACTGGATAAAAAGCTATCTGGTGTTGCCCAATAACTTGCTAGCAACATAAAACACTCATGATCAGACTTAGCTAAACTGCGATACCAATCTTGGCAAACTTGTAGAGTTATTTCGGACGAATTGGCTGCCATATTGGCATTGAACGGTAAACCACTGGTAAACGCATATTGATTTAATACCCGCTGACAAAAACCATGAATAGTAAAAATAGCTGCTTCATCTAAAAACAGTAGTGCGCGTTTGAGTAAAAATTCTCGCTGTTTTTTTTCAATACGTTGAGCAAGTGTGGCAAAGTAAGCGTCTTTTAAACACAAACTATCCCAGTCACTGAGGGCTAAACGAATAAAGGCATCAATTCGCCCTCGTAATTCTTGAGTCGCATCTTTGGTAAACGTCATTAACAATATTTGTTCAACCGTTAACTCACGTTCAAGTAATAAGCGTAGATAAATACGCGTAATATTATAGGTTTTACCTGTACCAGCACTGGCTTCAATAAGATGTTTACCCGTTAACTCAATGGTCGCTGCATCAAGATTTTGTAGTGTTACTTCTTGATGATTATCTTTAGTCGCTGTTTGTTGAGAGTCTGAAGTATCAAATTGAGTCATTATTTAGCCTCCTTGCTTGGCTTAGCAGTCGTTTTACTCGCTTTCTTAGCGGTTTGTTTGGCGACTACTTGATATAAGTCTTGATAGATAAACTCAATGTCAGCTTGGTGATTATGATACTGCGGACATTCTGGCCAAAAATAGCTAAGGTAATCATCATCACTCAAACCACGCGTGCTCATATCACCTATCCATAAACCTTCAAAACGTGCTTGTGTCATCTCGACGAGTTGCCCTCGTTTTTTAGTAAATACCTGCTCTGCCAATTCACCATTTAATAACAATACCTGTTGTTGACCTTTGAAAAACATCTTAACAAGATTAATCAATTTTGATTTTGCATCAGCAATGTTTGCCACATTGAACTGCTCTACTTTCTGGGCTTTGGTATTAAAATATAAACCAATAGTTTCAGTTACTTGCTGTAACTTTTGATTGTCATCAGTAATATTAGTTTCATTGGCAATAGCTTGTTCTTGCCATACCTGTACGACAAGTTGCTGGAAATACATAACAAACTTATCTTTGGCTTTGGCACTTGAGCTACGATAGTGCACTAACAAATTATTCTTCACCGCTACTTTTGTATTCAGTGAAACCTTAATTTTTTTGGCGCTGGGCCCATCAACTTCAATACCATCAATATCAAGCACTAGATTGCAGTCGATAAGCTCAGGATTCTCACAGTTAACTTTGCTAATTTCTTCGCTAAATTGTTGAACATCCTGCTGATAATCTTTAAATAGATTAGTAGTAGTCGGTAAATCAGGGAACTTACCTGATAAGTGCGCGCGGGTTATCACTTGTTCAGATTCATCTTTATTTGATGGAGACTCTATTGTTCCAGTTAATGCGGCACTGAGTAAATCTTGTCGTAATAAGTAGCTTTGTAAGTGATTAACGCTAAAGGGTTCGACATCTTCAAGTAAGACATCGTGATTCTCAAAATATAAATTTAGTTGCTGCTGGGCAAACATTTTTGCAGGATGCTGATAAAAGCGTATCAACTGCTGGCACGATAAACTGACCTCAACCATTTGTTCTGGTGTTACAGCCAGACTTTCAATGGCAAGCGTAGAATCTTCTCCCATGCTCTCGTCATTATCACTATTGGAACTTTGTCCTAGCGCTAACCAGTTAGCATCAAAACTTGGCCAAGTTCCTCGATAGTTATTAGGACTAAAGGCTTGCATGGCTAATTGATAGATACCTGATTGATTGCTTTCGGTATTGTTATCAGCACTTGTATCATCGTTGGTATCAGAAGTGACCTGCTTTTCTGAAAACTGCCAACCGTAACCTTGTGCTAGATATTCCATTAGTTCTTTAACCACTAATGACGGTTGTTTTTCATTATTGTTTTTGATGTTTCGGCCTTGATAACTCAGGTATAACGAGTTTCTTGCCGAGATTATAGCTTCAAGAAATAAGTATCGGTCATCCCCACGTCGTGATCTATCGCCTAATTTAGCTTTTGACAACGACATAAGATCAAAACCTAAGGCTTGTCGTTGTCTAGGGAATTCCCCATCATTCAACCCCAAAACCGCGATTACCTTAAACGGAATACTACGCATAGGTAACATAGAGCAAAAGGTTACCTGCCCGACCATAAACTGCTTACTGGCATCACCTTGGCTAAAATGTTGGCTTAAATAATCAACCACAATTAATAGTGATATATCATCTTCAAAATGAGCGTGGTGACAATGTTCGACCAGGCCTGCAATTGCTTGCTCAATCACCATCAGGCTATTTTCATTACTGACGTTGTCGGCATCGACTCGGCTAAATAAATGGCTTAATTGTTCAAGTAAAAAAGTTTGCCATTGTATCGCGGTGCGAGATCTTTGCAGATTTTCACTAAAGTAATGTAATTGTTCGATAAATAACATTAACTGACCGAGTAAGATGCTGTCACTACCTTCAACATTACTCAATAACAGTTGTTGTTGATAAATTTGTTCGCTGTCGGCATAAGCAAAACCACGAAGTAAACGTGACAAGCCTTGTTGCCAAGTAAATGAAGCAGTTGCTTGTTGCCCTAACAATGATTGTTTGTGGGTTAAGTCTAATCCCCAGTGTACCGTGGCTTGTTCAAGCCAAGCAGAAATTTTAGCTAAGTCTTCGCCGTTAATCGAAAAGTTATTAGCCATGGCAGGTAAACGTAAAAAAGATAACAATTGTGAGACACCAAAGCGGCTATCCGGCAATGTCAGTAATTCAGTAAAAGCGGCTACTAGCGGGTCACTATCTTTAGCACTTCGATCAGCAATAGAACAAGGTAGTGGCGGCACTTCACCTGCTATGTCTTGCCAACCACGGGTAAATACGGCATTTACATAGGGGGCATATTGTTCTATTTGTGGACACATAACCAAGATATCTTTAGGTGTTAAGCTTTTGTCTTGATTAAATTGATGCAATAAATAGTCATGTAGTGCTTGGACTTCCCGTAATGCGCTATGACAACTAGTGATCACAATTGAATCATCATGTTGTACTGCTTTAGGAGTGATGGCCTCATCATCAACGAGAGCTCTTGCATCAGACAGTTCAAGAATATCGTTTTGCAGCTGATGTAAAACACTCGTTACTTCGTTATTATTACTTATTGCTTGGGCACTTTTAGCTTGCTCAAATAACTCAACATCGATGGTACTGTAATCTTGTAACATTGAGATAAACTCGCGCCCTTGTTGGCCCAAGTTGGCTAATAACGGATTACCGACAAAACTTTGCACATCATCCACGCCATCTGACCATTGTGATAACTTATTTAAAGCGTATTTTTCAGTAACGACATCCCCCCAATAAGAGAAACACGGGTTAAGATGAAAGAAATGTACTTCAACATGCTCACTTAGGGCATTAATAAAATTTAACCACATTGGTGCCATGGTATTAAGACCAAAAAAACTAATACGCGGTGGAATAAGCTCTTTTTTGTCCTGAATGTTAGCAATAGCATCATGCATTAATTCAACAGGATTATAAGGTAATTGGGCAATTAATAATCGCCACAGCTTGCCTTGCCATTTATGCTCACTGGCTGATATTTTTTCTAAGCCGTCTAGTTCAAAATTTCCTTTTTCCCAATTGTCTAACCACTGCGGTCTGAAAATCAAATACTGCTCATATAAATCGGCCAATTGTGTGGCTAACTGATACCGTTTTAGCTGTGCATGTTTGCTCTCATTAACTGTATTATTATCCTCTTCGTCTGTTGTACTTTCACCTTGCCAATAGTGCGTAGCTTGACTAAAATCATCATCTTCTACTACAGAATCTAGCGCTAACAATGCATGTATACGCCAACAAAGCACCTCCCTTGAATAAGGTGACTGCTCAGGCACCTTCTCATCACTAGCCAGCGACCTTATTAGCTTCCATAGAAACTGAGCCGGTAACGCGTAACGCATATTCATGCTAATACCGCGTTCTTGTGCAATGGCTAAATTAAGCCAATGCTGCATACCTGCATTTTGTACCACAATGACTTCTTGATTAAATACACCTAGAGGGGAAAGCTGGGAAATTTTGTTGAGCAAGAGCAACAAGTTTTCCATTTTGTTGGCAGGATAAAGATGGATCAAGATAATGCCTTAATGGTTTGGTAAAGGAGAACATTCCCTAAAACAGGGTAAATAAAATACGTTATAAATTGAGTAATAAAACTAGGATAAATTTAACCATAAGGTTATAAAGAATACGAGTTAAATTATACATATATGTTAGAAAGCCCTTGGGAAGTTTTAGTCATAATTTACACTTTTTAACAAAGATATACATTGTTTCGACAGTTTGTCGACATTACTCATACTGAACTAAATTCAGACTTTGGTTAAATTTATATTCATCGAATCAGCTCCTGAATTATCATTATGAATTTATACCAAGCAAGCTTTTTAAACGCTGTACGTCAGTTCCCTGATAATACCGCATTGTATACCGAAGATAGCAACGGTAAAGCCAATAGTGCACAAGTAAAAAAATTTACTTATCGAACATTATTTGAACTAAGCCAGCGTTGGGGAAATTATATTGCTAGCTTTAACAAGGAACAGCAACCCGTTGCCATTTATGGTGGGAGACAATGGCAGATGTATGCTGGCATATTAGCGATTTTAAGCACCAATAACGCCTATGTTCCGCTTAATAATAAACAGCCCGCCAATCGTATAAGCAAAGTATTGTCACAAATCAATAGCCAAGTGCTGCTTGTTGCTGAAAATGAAGACCCGACTGAATTATTACAATTAACTGAATCTTCTTTACTCGTCATTTACTTGGGCGCTGATACTCCCCTATGGTTAACAAAAAACTGGCATCACCAATGTTTTAACATTGACGAAATTGATGTCGCAGTGACTGCGACAATGTGTTCTTCTTCAACGCCAATACCATCATCTACACTAGCAAATAGTTCTACCCTATTATCAGAGCAACTGAACGACGCTTATTTCAAGTTAAATACAACAAACCAATATGCCTATATTTTATTTACGTCTGGTAGTACTGGAGTCCCTAAAGGTATTGCGGTTAGCCATAAAAACATTGTCAGTCACCTTGGTAGACTCGATGCATTATTACACTTAACAGCGATTGACAAAGTGAGTCAATTTTTTGAATTATCTTTTGATCTCTCTGTACATGACATGTTCAGTTGCTGGAGCAAAGGTGCTGCACTTTATGTTATCCCGAGTGAACAGCTCATGTGTCCGATAGCATTTATAAAACAACACCAATTAACCGTGTTTTCAGGCGTTGCTTCCGTGCTTTCATTCATGGATAGGCTCAGCTTACTCAAACCAAAACAACTGCCCCACCTAAGAGTTAGTTGCTTTGGTGGTGAAAAGTTATTAACCAACCAAGCCCTTAAATGGCAACGATGTGCTCATAATAGCCGCGTAATAAATATTTATGGTCCAACTGAGTGCACCATTACAGCTACCTATTATGAATTGAGCGATAGCGAAACCATCAAATCCGCCTCAGTACCTATTGGTAAAGCCCTACCTGGGTTATCTGCGATATTAGTCACCGATAATCAAAAAATCACCTCAGCCAATACCTTAGCCGAATTGTACTTAGCTGGCGATCAGCTTGTTGACGGTTACTTTCAAGATGCCGATAAAACACAACAAGCTTTTATTACCTTAGCTACCTTAAATTCCAACATGGCAGAAGCCCCCATACGTTATTACCGAACGGGTGACATTGTCTATTATGACGAACAGCAAAACATCGTTTTTCACGGTCGTAATGATCATCAATTTAAAACGTCAGGACACAGAGTTGAAGCGGCAGAAATTGAAGACGCTATTATTACTTTTTCAAACGACATAACTTGGTGCGTAGTTTCAGCGCAAACTGAAATAGCGGGTAACACAAGAATCATAGCTTTTATCGAGACAGCTCAGGTATCAAACCCTGCTTCGCACTCAGACGATATAAATCAGCACATAATTAGTCAATTAAGAAAACATTGCTTACAGCATTTACCCGTTTACATGGTACCCGATGAATTTAATCTCTACCCCTGTTTGCCACGCAATATCAGCGGAAAAGTAGATATCAAGGCGCTGCTTAATAATGACGAACAAACATCTGTCACTAACAAGACCAGTAATAAATTTTCTCCAAAAGAGGCTACACCATGTTAATACAGCAAAGCATTATTCATTTCATCGAAGAAAAGTCTCATTGCCCCTTAACTGATTTAACCGATCATTTACTCGGCACGATAAAGTCATTTGATTTTATGATGTTAATACTTGAACTTGAGCAAAAATTCAATTTGAAGTTGCCTTTTGAACAAGCGTTATCAGCCAACTTAAAACAAATAGATCAGTTCATTAGCTGGGTTGAACGTCACCATGACAGTTAACAATTCAGAGAAATTAGAGTCTAGTGTTATGGAAAGTGTGCCGCTAATGTCATTTAAACAAAAGTCACTCAGTAAGTTACTGAGATTACTGCTCGCAGGTTTAACCAAACTAACAAGAAATAAGCGTAAAATGCTGATCAAACATATCGGCAAAACCCTATTATATTTTGCTAAAAAAACACGAGTGAGAGCGATAAAGAACATTACTAAGGCAATGCCCGAACTGAGTATGAAAGAAGCCACCAATTTAGCGTTCGATGCTTATGGTAATTGCGCCTTCGGCGTGGCTGAATCTTTTTGGCTTTGTGAGGTTGAACCTGACATTTTCTGTGACGAGGATACTTTACGTATTTTACAATCAGGTCAAGGGGCGTGTATTGCAACTATGCATTTGGGTTGTTATGAAGCAGTGCCATTAGCAGTAGCCAAGTTTGCTAAAGAATCTGTCACCTTAACCAATATTCCGCGCTTCTTAGCAGACTCAATGGACTTTTATTCTGCTGTTAATATTACCGCTATCAATAAAAATTCAAGCAGTGCATTTAGTGAGCTGTTAAAAATGTCAGGTGGTAATGCTTATCTTTCTTTGCATTGTGATCTTTATGCAAACCAAACAGACGTAACCTTCTTTGGTCAAGAAACTAAGGCGCCCGCAGGTATAGCGTTATTAGCAAAGATGACCAATAAACCTCTGCTGTTAGCTTACGCGGTTTATCAAGGAGACGGACAAGTACAAGTGTTTTTTGAAACTTTATACCTAAATCAAAACCTAACTAGTCAAGCATCAGAAGAGCAAGAAACTGAACCAACTGTTGAGCAAATAATGGCAAAAATTTACCGACGGTTTGAGCAAATAATCAAACAATACCCGAATCAATGGTATTGGTCATATAACCGTTGGAAAAATTAAAACTCATGACACAAGTCAGTAAAAAAATAGCAAAACCAAGCGGCAACGCTAACCTTTACTATCGGCTATTCTCTTATTATCGAGTATATAAAAAACTTATCTTTATTGCATTGGCTGCTCTATGCCTTTTCAGTTTCGTTGATGCCGGTATGATTTATTTTGTTAAACCACTGATTGATCAGGGTTTAGGTAAAGCCGATAGCCACACCCTACAATTAGGCGCTTTATTAGTTGTAGCTATATTTTTCTTGCGCGGTATCGCAAGTTTTACTTCAAGTTATGCTATTGCGTACATCAGCAGTAAAGTTACTTATCGTATTCGACAACAAGCTTTTGACAAACTATTGTTTTTACCTCGCACATATTTTGATCAAAATAGTCGCGGCAGCCTTATTTCTAAAATAATTTATGATACCGAGCAATTATCTCAAGCTTTTTCAAGTGCAGTGGTTATTGCCATCAGAGAGTCGGTCATCATTCTGGTATTATTTTCTATGATGGTTTACAACAGTTGGCAATTAACGGCAATATTTTTAGTGATAGTCCCCATTATCGCGCTAATTATTAATAAGGTTTCGAAACGATTCAAAAATATTAGCCATAAACTTCAAAACAGTATGGGACAAGTGAGTAACAAAACAGAGCAAGCCATTTTGAATCAACAAGAAATTGTTTTACTCGATACTAGAACACAGATAAGCGCACAGTTTGAAAAAACAAATAATAATAATCGCCAACAAAATATGAAACTTCAGGCGACAAGTGCCATTAGTAATCCTGTTATTCAGCTTATTGCTTCTTTCGCTATTGCTGCTGTGTTATTACTTGCCAGTATTGACCAAGTATTAAATCAACTCACCCCAGGCAGTTTTACCTTAATATTAATTGCCATGGGCTCACTACTTAAGCCACTAAAACAACTCAGTAATATCAATCAACAATTACAAAAAGGCTTAATAGCTGCCAAGAGTTTATTTAGTTTTTTAGACCAACAAGAAGAACATGATATCGGCACAAAACACTTATCAAAAACGTGCTCAAACATACGCTTTAACAATTTATCTTTCACCTATCAGGGGAAAACACAGCCCGCACTCTCTAATTTTTCATTGCACATTAAAGGCGGAACGAGTGTTGCCTTTGTTGGTGAATCAGGCAGCGGTAAAAGCACTTTAGCCCGCTTATTATTGCGTTTATATCAATCGCCAAAGCAAAGTATTTTAATTAATGATATTGCCATTGAAGACTATAGCTTAAGCTCCCTTAGAGCACAGTTTGCCTTTGTTTCACAAGATATTGTTTTAATAGATGATACGCTGGCAAACAATATTAGCTTTGGTTGTAATCGCGATGTAACAGACTCAGAGATTGAACAAGCAGCAATAAATGCTAATGTGATGGCTTTTGCTAAAGAGTTGCCCTTAGGCTTAAATAGCGAAATAGGTGAAAATGGTCGAAATTTATCTGGTGGACAAAGACAGCGTATAGCCATTGCTCGTGCTATGTTGCGCGATGCGAGCATTATCGTATTAGATGAAGCGACATCAGCATTAGATAATCACAGTGAAAAACATATCCAACAGGCCTTAACGCGCTTAACTCAGCATAAAACAGTGCTGATCATTGCCCATAAATTATCAAGCATTCAACATGTTGATGAAATTATCGTCATCAATAAGGGTAGATTGATAGAACAAGGAAATCATAAAACCTTACAGGCTAAAGCAGGTTATTATCAATCGCTATATCAAAGTCAATAAATTAGGTTTATTGAATAAAATCTAAGTGCCGTTGATAAAAATCACCTAACAAGGGTACTTTGTATTCTTTTCCTTGAATAGCAGCATAAATACCTACTATCCAGCCTAAAAAGACACCTATGTTTAGTACCCATCCCACTAAAGGGATCAATGAAAGGATTGCGCCGGTGATAATGAGACCTAACGATTGACGTAAATGAAAGCTTGCTAATGATGATTGGTGCTTATCATAAATAATCAGCGCAACTATCCAGCCAATTAGAGTAAAGTAGCTTATCACAGCCACCAAAACAGCCATTCTATAACGCTCAGCTAGACTCAGTTTTCGCTCAAAAATATTGTCATAATCACTTGGGATATTTGGCATAACAGGTTCTCCATTTATAATGTTACGTAAAAATCCGCCTAAGTAATGAGTGCTATTCCTACATAAAATAAAGATAAAATTTAACTTAGGCTTACTTTAAACTTAGAAGATATAACGCCACTCGACAAGGTAAATATCTTCCCTGATCCCTAGACTACTGGTTAAATGTTTCAATTATATGAATAAAGGTAATGAAAAATATTTTATGATTAATTTTTCAAAATTTGGAGGAACTGTTGATAATGTTGCTGCATAGTTAATGCTAATTTATCTTGGTCATTGGTCGATAGCGTTTGATAACACAGGGTATTATAACTGGTGCTCAATCGAGTAAAGGCAATGGCTAACTCTGGATACTGAGCTCTTACCTGTTTTGCAAAATCATTAACTGTCATTCCTGCCGGTTTTTCCATGCCCTGCTTTGCTAATTGAGCCAACGCTTTTTGATAAACTAGCTGCCATTTAGATAATACTTGCTGTTTTTTCTTAGTGCGATTTAACAGATGCAAAAACAACATAAGCGTAGCCATACTGATAATCAATGAAACACCAATAATTAGTGCAAATTTCCACGAAGCCATCTTGCCAAATAGGTTTTTAAATAAGTTATATTGTTGTTTGGTGGTAAAACCAATAACCCAACGGGTCCATTGGTAATCAAGGGCATCAAATTGTAAACGTAAAGCGTTCAACAGCGCACTATTCTTTAATTGATATAAACTGATTAAATTATTATTAAGTGCTGATTGCTGCTGTAGAAGTTCAGACGACCAACCAGAATTAACGCGCTGGGGATCTACTGCACTCGTTGGGTCAATACGAAGCCAGCCCTTATCTGCTACCCAAATTTCAGACCAAGCATGCGCATCATATTGGTATACGCTCAAGTGCCCTATTGAGTTTGATTGTTGTGCATCCTCACCATTATATTCGCCGCCTAAATAGCCCGTAACCATACGTGAAGGAACACCTGAAGCGCGCATTAAAAAGGTAAAAGCACTAGCATAATGAACACAAAATCCTGATTGGGTGTCAAAAAAGAATTGGTCCAAGCTGTTATTTTCAAGGAGTGGTGGTTGCAAGGTATATGAATATTTTTCCTTGTTGATAAATGTTAATACTGCTTGTGCCCTGGCTTGCACATCAGCGTAGTTGTGCTGTAATTGCAGAGCAAACTGCTCTAGCCTTGGATTACTCCCCGCAGGAAAACGCAAGTTAACCTGCTTACTTTTTTGTGATAGCTCAAGGGCTAATGGCGCAGTTAAATAGCTAGTTAATTGATAAGATTTAGCTTGGCTAATAATTCTTGTGCTGCGAAAGGTGAAGCCAGCTTGAGCATTGATGCCACTTTTGTCACCTGCGACAACTGCCGGCGTTAATGCAAATAGATATTTCTGATAACTCGGCTCTACAATAACTTGATAATTTAAGGGCAAAACATCTGTTGTGCTAGCATCAAACGTTAAAGGTTTATCACTTGAGCTGTTATCTGAACTCACCGCTTTATTTGATGGTGTTGTTCTCGACGCCTTTTGTCTACTCCACTGTTGACCGTCGTAATCTTCTAACACCATTGCACGCCAATATAACTGTGAATAAGCAGGCACTTTTTGGCGGCCAAAATCAGCGCGAAATGCCAATTTAGTAGAACGCGTTAAATTGGCGATATCGCCAGGTTTAACAGTGTCAGACAAACCAGTTTCAGCTGACTTTGCCATTGGGACTTGCCAAAAAGGTGATAACCGAGGAAATACTAAAAAGAGTACAACAGCCAATAAAGTGCTCTGCCCCAATAAAATAGCTACTACTTTTATATTCGTTGCAAAAGTTTTCTCCCATGAGAAAAGTTGTAACAACACCGCTAAATTGATAACCAATAAGATGAAAGTTATAAGGGTGAAAGCTAAATCTTGCCTAAAAATAAGCGAAGAGGCCAGCACAAATAATCCTAAAAGTAATAGCTGATAAAAATCACTACGGGCTCTTAGTTCAAAGGCTTTGAGTACATAAGAAAAACAAAGTAAATGCAGCATACTTGTTAGTATGCCGACTTCTTTTGCCGTAATCGCAATGGCTAAGCAGCCCAACAAGGCAAACATCCCGAGCAATATAGGTGCAACATTGAAGGCCCGTTGCCTATTATGATGCGTGTTTAGGTCATTATTTTGGCGACGATTAGGATATTTAGCAGTACTTTTGTCATTACTCGCTTTAACTCGGTGTCGGTTTTGATGTAATAAAAGTGCCTGCCATACAAGTGACAATGAAATAATCGCAAGCATCCAAGTACTTAATTCTAAGGCGATAACTGCTATGTTTAAACATTGACATAACCAGAGTAACCAAGCATTTTTTCTGCTTAAGCTAAAGTTTATTGTCGTTTTATTCTTGCCTTTACCAAGATAGCCCGAAGATGGCTGAGTATTTTTCATCTTGAAGAAATTCATGAATATAATGCCAGTGCTGTTAAACAAGCTTGTTGGTGATTATAGCCAGCGTTAGGTGAGATATTCATTGACTTATTATTGATATCGGTAGAAAGCGCTAACCCAAAATGTTGATTGGTTGCGGTTAATTCATTGACTAGATAACACAAATAAGACAATTGCGTTTCTACATCATTACTTGGCATGTCATCAAGTTTTAACCACGTTAATTGACCTTGGCTTGCTTGATAATGTTTAGAATAGTGACCTTGCCCTTTGGCTAACTGCTTCCACGCGGTTCTGGCTCTCGATTCTCCTATGACAAAGCTTTTAAGTTCTGAAAAATCATCGGTACCCACTAAATTAGACGTTTGATAACTTTCTATACTCGGTTCGTCTGAATGAGCAGACAACTGATATTGACCGACAATTAAGTTGGCTGGTTTAGGGTAAATAATGGCGAAGTGACCAAAATCTAAAAGTGTCTTACTTTTAAAGAAACCTAAAGAATACTCACTAAATACGGTGACTCTACCCAAGTTGTGCTTGCCACGTTTAGATGATTTATATGATAAGTTAATTTCTTGACTGCCCTGCGGACATTGGCCGATCTTTTCAACTTGGCTATTTAGTGTGCGATCGGTAAAATGAACATTTATATCATAATGCGTTTTTACCGAGCTTATTTGAATAGGAAATTTTAACTCGTCGCCTGCATAACCCAGTTGTTTGGCCATACTATAAAAGCGCAATTGTGAAAAATTATAAAAGCTATGTAACATCACACTAATAAATAAACTCGCCAGTAAGTAACTAAATAATAAAATGATATTATTTTGATAGTTGGTTCCCAATAAAAAAACCAGCACAACAAATCCTAGATACGACAAACCAAAGCGTGTTGGATATATCATGATATTACGGCTGTTTAGTTGATGTTCTTTCCTATTAGGGATCCTGCGAGAAAGCCAATGTTCAAAGGTTTTATCAACCAGTTTTTTGATTGATTTTGGCAATGAAAATATTGTCATTACTCCCATAAGTAGACCTTATGAATAACCAAGGGGGTTTAACACATCAACACAGTTAAGTATTTGATTCGCCACACTAGCGCTATCAACCTGATTCGACCCTATCTTTTGGTTCGGTTGCATTTCTAATCTGTGCTGACAGACAACATAAAATACTGCTTGCACATCATCAGGTAAAACATAATCACGATTATCAATAAAAGCCATTGCTTTAGCCGCTTGTAATAATGCTTTTGATGCTCTTGGTGATAACGGTTTACAGTTAATTTCAGGCGAATTATCCCATGCGGTGTTTGCAACATTAGCTTGACCACTATAAGCACGTCTACTGACATGACTTAAGGCAATAACATAATCAAGCACATCATTTGATACGTTAACCTGAGTTACTGCTTCTTGTATGGCAATAAGCTCTTCTTGTTCGATCATCGCCTCGTTATCTACCTTCACATTTTTTGATGTTTGATTTGTTCGCTGACTCATATTCAATAAAATCTGCTTTTCAGCTTTTAAGTCTGGGAAACCCAAAGATAATCGCATCATAAATCGATCTAGTTGCGACTCAGGTAAGGGATAAGTTCCAGCATGAAAGAGTGGGTTTTGAGTAGCAATCACAAAAAATGGCGTAGGTAATTCATGGGTAATACCATCGATACTGACTTGTTGTTCGGCCATGGCTTCAAGCAGTGCGCTCTGTGTTTTTGGACTCGCTCGGTTTATTTCATCAGCAAGTACCACTTGATTAAATATCGGACCTTTGTGAAGTTCGAAGCGATTAGTCTCTTTATCAAAAATTGAAAAACCGACAACATCAGCCGGTAATAAATCATTGGTAAATTGGGTGCGCTGATAACTTAAACCCAGTGTGGTTGCTAATACATGAGCCAGTGTGGTTTTACCCATACCGGGTAAATCCTCTATTAATAAATGCCCTTGGGCAAGTAAACAGGCAAGCGCTAAACGACACTCTTTGGGTTTACCTAATACTACGGTTTCAATTTTATGTAAAATGGCATTAATGGACTGCTGGCTAGCTTGGATTTGATCGATAACGGGCGGCGTTTGAAGCATAAAAAAACGTCTAATTATAAAGAGTTAATTAGACGTTTTATCATGAATGAAGAATAAAGGGAATTGTTAGCCCTTATTAGCTTAAATTAGTGCTGTCTCTTATACACATCTGACGCTGCCG
>OJBB01000291.1_pt1 | contig 18679 bp, 17 predicted proteins | sample 1590401 | NCBI WGS metagenome assembly OJBB01 (sample SAMN05416789, study PRJEB24817) | seawater metagenome | isolation source: Sea water | place: Canada:Atlantic | collected 2013-07 | reverse complement strand
CCTTTGATGGCAAAGATGTCAATGCGTTAGTTTATGACATTATGAATGATCGTCAGCGTAAAGAATATGAAGAAAACTTAGAAGTCGATTTCTCTTTTGAAGTACCTAATTTAGCACGCTTCAGGGTTAATGCTTTTAATCAAAATCGTGGCCCTGCTGCGGTGTTTCGTACAATCCCAAGTAAAATCCTTTCCCTTGATGATCTAGGTTGCCCTGAAATATTTCGTGAAATATCGGATACTCCGCGTGGTTTAGTTTTAGTTACTGGCCCTACTGGCTCGGGTAAATCAACCACATTAGCTGCGATGGTTGATTATATTAATGATCATAAACATGATCATATTCTAACTATTGAAGATCCAATAGAATTTGTACATGAAAATAAGAAATGTCTTATTAACCAACGTGAGGTTCATCGTGATACGTTAAGCTTTGAAGCGGCATTACGCTCAGCATTACGTGAAGATCCTGATGTAATACTTGTTGGTGAGATGCGTGATTTAGAAACCATTCGATTAGCCATGACAGCAGCGGAAACGGGTCATTTAGTCTTTGGTACTTTACATACAACCTCAGCACCAAAAACGATTGACCGTATTATTGATGTCTTCCCCGGTGAAGAAAAATCAATGGTTCGCTCCATGTTGTCAGAGTCACTTCGCGCGGTTATATCACAAACACTCATTAAAAAAGTTGGCGGTGGGCGTGTTGCTGCTCATGAAATTATGATTGGTGTTCCTGCTATTCGAAACCTTATTCGTGAAGATAAAATTGCTCAAATGTACTCTGCTATTCAAACCGGTATGCAGCATGGTATGCAAACGATGGATCAATGTCTGCAAAACCTTGTTAACCGAGGTATGATCACCAAACAAGACGCGATGGAAAAAGCGGTTGATAAAAATCAATTTTCAGGGTTTTAATAAGAGTATTTAGTGAATGTATAAATGGAATAAAGGATAGTAAATGAAGCTTCATGAATTATTAGAAAGAATGGTAAAAAAAGACGCCTCTGATATGTTCGTTACGGCTAAATTACCCGTGAGCGCCAAAATAAATGGTGAGTTACAGCCGATAGATGATGTGGTATTAACCGCAGAAGAATCTTTAGGCTTGGTTTATGACGCCATGAATGATAAACAAAAAAATCAATTTAATAATGACAAAGAATGTAACTTTGCCATTGAAATTGATGATATTGGTCGTTTTCGAATTTCTGCTTTTTGGCAACGAGACATGGCGGGTATGGTTGTTCGTCGTATCGTAACGGATATTCCCGATGTTGATGATTTAGGTTTACCACCAATTCTAAAAGATGTCGTCATGTCTAAACGTGGGCTAGTGCTATTTGTTGGTGGTACAGGTACCGGTAAGTCGACATCTATGGCATCGTTGATAGGTTATCGTAACCGTAATTCCTATGGTCATATTCTCACCATTGAAGATCCGGTAGAATTCGTTCATGAGCACGGTAAAAGTATGATAACTCAGCGTGAAGTCGGCTTAGATACAGCATCTTTCGACGCTGCACTGCAAAGCTCATTGCGACAGGCACCAGATGTTATTTTAATTGGTGAAATTCGCAGTCAAGAAATAATGGAGCATGCACTTAGTTTTGCTGAAACGGGGCATTTATGTATTGCTACTTTGCATGCGAACAATGCAAACCAAGCTATTGACCGTATTATGCATCTTGTACCAGCGGACCAGCATGGCAAATTGTTATTCGATTTAGCGTTAAACCTACGTGGTATTATTGCTCAACAGCTCGTACCAACAAAAGATGGGCATAGTCGAATAGCTGCCATCGAAGTATTACTTAATTCGCCCTATATCAGTGAACTCATCAAAAAAGGCGATATTGGTGGTATAAAAGAGGTGATGGAAAAATCGAATGAATTAGGCATGCAAACGTTTGATCAGGCATTATTCAATCATTATCAACATGGAATGATTACTTATGCTGATGCATTACATCATGCTGATTCGCCCAATGATTTACGTTTAATGATTAAATTACGTAGTAATGAACAAGGCGGTACTGGTGGTTTGTCAGGGGTAACGTTAGATGGTTTTGACTCTGCGGATAACTAGAAACAGCTAAAAAATTCATATTGTGAACTGTAAAAGCTGATAGTACTTAGGTTTATGCTTGGTAACTATCAGCTTTTTATATGATATCTTTAAATAATCATTAACCTAGTTTTTATATCAGGCTAATGATTGCTATTACTTATTATTACTTGGCTTAGATATATTGCCGACATAATAAAAAATGGTCCATTTCGTAGAAAATAAACCTGAAGTTGGCACTAAGTGTGTTGAAAAAGTCACTTTCTCATTTGACTTGGCATCATAGTTGGTAAACGTAGTTTTCATACCATCATCATGGTTTCTTTTACTTTCTTCCAACTGCCATTGCTCACCTAAACACTCTTGGGTGATTCTTTTAGCATTTTGGTAATAACCTTTAGCTGTTTCTTCATCAGGCGCTACTAGGTTGCAAGAATAGGTATGCTGTTTTCCACCCCATGAAAAAACTTGGCAGTTTTCACCAAAAAGTTGATATTTAGCTTTCCATATATTACTGGCTCTCCCTGAAACCTTAACCTCTTTTAATGACGCGAAATCATCATAATATGCACTTTTAAGCAAATCCAGTTTAGTGCAAGGACTCGTAGTGGGCATGATGTTAGTCGCAATTTTAGTATTTTGATTAACGCAACTTGCTAATAAAACACTTGAAAGGATAAGGGTATATTTTGCATATGTTTTCATAAAATTATATCAGCCTGACGTAAAATTTTAAGGTAATACCAATAAGTTAGTTTGATTGGTATAAATACTTTCTAGTACTGATGGTACAGAGTTTTGACACTTTTTCCTAGTTAACATCAGTAATGAATAAAATACTAACATTATAAGTCATAACATAACTTTAAGATGTATTTTACAGCATATCATAGTGGAAAAGAGTTATATTTTTAGTGGTTTAAATAGCTTAAAATACTGTCATTATTTTTCTATATCCAACAACTATGTAGACTAAACCTAATGATCCCCATCTCACCCTTGAATACAAAGAGCTTAGCATTTATACAAGCCAAAATTGATAACAAAACTAAACCACTAGGTGCCTTAGGGGCGCTAGAATCATTGGCTCTACAACTCGCTTTAATTACAGCACAAAGAGTTCAAAAAAATTCAGACTTTACTCTTTCTGAAGACGATAGTTCTGGCCAAATCAATATAAGTAATCCGGCCATGATCGTTTTTGCAGGTGATCACGGCATAAATGAGAATAGTGTTAGCATTGCGCCAAGCGCCGTAACTAAACAGATGGTGCTTAATTTCTTACAGGGTGGGGCTGCGATAAATTGTTTTTGTCAAAGTAATGATATTGCGTTAACTGTGGTCGATTGCGGTATTTTACAAGCAATTTCTCAGGATGAAATTCCTCTAGTCAGAAACAATGCAATGAAGCCTGTTAACTTTGTCGAGCATCGGCTAGGTGCAGGAACAAATGATTTTTCAGCTAAACCGGCTATGTCCATCGCACAAGTAGAGCAAGGGTTTTGCTACGCAAGACAACTGATTAATGCACAAATTAGCCAAGGCGTTGAGATCTTGTTGTTAGGTGAAATGGGTATTGCCAATACTAGCTCTGCTGCTGCATTAATGTCTGCTCTAACGTCATTGAGTGTGAAAGACTGTGTTGGTCGTGGTACAGGCATAACGGATGAGCAATTAGAGAAAAAAATCAACCTGATTGAAAGTGCACTTAAGCGAGTTAGTGTATCAGAACAGCATGTAGAGAATTTAACTCAAGAGTCGGTTATGTTGTTGTTATCTGAGTTAGGTGGTTTTGAGATAGTTCAAATGGTTTCAGCTATATTATCGGCAGCGACTGCGAATATACCGATTGTGATCGATGGATTTATCGTTAGTGTTGCTGCATTAGTTGCACTTCGCTTAGATAATAATGTCGCTAATTACCTCATTTTCTCACATGTTTCTCATGAAAAAGCTCACCAATTATTACTTGAAAAGCTTATGTTGGCGCAAACATTTACGGACTCAAACAACCAAGCTTTATTAAACCTAGGACTTCGCTTAGGCGAGGGTACAGGCGCAGCACTTGCTTTACCGCTAATCAAAGCTTCGGCAAGTTTTTATAATAATATGGCTAGTTTTGAAAGTGCAGGTGTCACAGTATGAGTGCATCGGTTAATGCGCCGCTAAAACATAAAGTAACGGCACAACTCAATTTGTTTTATTTGGCGTTAAGCTTTTTTACTCGTTTACCTGTACCTAAAAGCATGCATTATTCAGAGGCATTGTTAAATAAAGCTAATCGATACTTCTCGTTAGTCGGCTTAGTTACAGGGGGACTTCTCGCGTTAAGTTATGCCTGTTTTAGTACCTTCTTACCGACGAATATAGCTATTTTGTTAACTATGGCGATAAGTCTTTTGTTAACCGGTGCTTTTCATGAAGATGGGTTAGCTGATATGGCTGATGGCATTGGTGGTGCCTTCGCAATAGAAAAACGATTAATCATTATGAAAGATAGTCGTATCGGTACTTATGGTGCTGTTACGTTAGTTATCGCATTATTATTAAAATTTACCTTGCTAATAAATATAGCGGAACAAGATAGTAACCACTTACTTTTAGCTATTGTATTAGCTGAAGTTTTATCCCGGGCTGTTGCTGGCAGTTTAATTTCTTCTATGCCTTATGTGAGTGATATTGAGCAGAGCAAAAGTAAACCATTAGCCCAAGCGCAGTCCATATCAGAATTAGCGCTTTTATTATTAATCGGTATAACCCCCCTCATTTTTTATTCAGGCGAAGTCATCTTTACATTGTTGATTGTTTTAGTGTTATTTCGAAGTCTATTTAAGCGCTGGCTTATGGCTAAAATTGGCGGTTTTACCGGTGACTGTTTAGGTGCTGGGCAGCAACTCTCTGAGTTACTTATTTATTTAACGCTCGTTTCATATATTAATAAAGATGTATTTATATAACTTACCCTTACGGGGCATAGTTTTTTGGGAAATAGTTTATGGAACATAACTTTATGAGAATAGTAGGATGATTCATCTCGTTTTAGGTGGTGCTAGATCAGGTAAGTCGCGATTTGCGGAGCAGCAGACACTCGAGTTATCAGTAATACAGGAAAAACAAGCAGTTTACATTGCTACGGCAACTGCTATTGATCCAGAAATGGATAATAGAATAGCTCAACATCAAAGTGATAGGGGTGATAGTTGGCAGTTAATTGAATGCCCGTTATTTTTGGCTGACACCTTGGGTGAACTTGATAATAATAATGTTTACTTACTAGATTGCTTAACCTTGTGGTTAAACAATCAACTTTATGCTGTTGATGAAGAAAGTCGTGATCAGCAAGCCCAACATTTACAAACTGAAATAGACAAATTAGCCACGAGTCTAACCTCTGTAAATGCTGACATTGTTATTGTCAGTAATGAGATAGGGTTAGGTGTTATACCAATGGGGGAATCTACCCGTTTATATGTTGATTATTGTGGTTGGTTAAACCAAAAAGTTGCGGGCGTGTCTGATAAAGTCACCTTGGTTACCGCGGGTATCCCACTTTGTATAAAAAGTAATAATGAGTAAACAATACTGAGTAAGTAAAATGAGTTTTCAATATGATTGAAATTGACTTAATAAGGCATGTTAAAGTGTTGGGTAAACCAGCCTTATATGGATCTACTGATGTTGCTCCTATCCCTGAAGAGAATGCGCGTTTACTTGAACGTTTATTAGCACAACAAAAAACGTTTAACGCTTATCAAGGTGTTATTTCTTCTCCATTGATACGTTGTCAAAATCTAGCAAGAGAGTTTTCGCAGTTAGGCCAATTATCCCTAGAAATATCCCCTAATTTACAAGAGATGAACTTTGGCAGCTTTGATGGTGTGCCTTTTGATGATCTTCTCTTCGAAGAAAGTGTTTTCAACGGGAGTATTCTTGAAGCTACTCAAAAGGGTGAAGAGAAAGCTAAACTGCATTGGTCGCAACTTGAAGGCTTTTTTCAGGCACCTGCAGAAGTTACTTTACCACAAGCTGAAATCTTGCCTGATTTTTATCATCGCGTGAAATTAGCTTGGGAAAAACTGATAGAACAACAAGTCTGTATTGTGACTAAGCAGAAAGAAATACTTAGATCAGGACAAAAGCAAGAAAAAAGAGAATCATCTAAAAACAGACGAATTTTAGTTGTTGCGCATGGCGGTGTTATTCGTATGATCTTAGCACAAATATTACAGTTAGATTGGCAACAAGCCAGTTGGCATCAAAAGCTACAGATTGGTCATGGCAGCATTTCCCGCATCTTGATTAGCCAGCCTTATCAAGATAATCAACTAGAACAAGCTGTGAAACCAACACAGTACCAGCAATTAACCCAACAAGTGACGACCATTGCTATGCCGTTTCTTGAGGAATTATCAGATGAAAGCTAAGCAAAGTAACAGTCATTCTACACCGAAATATTTTGAGACAACCGAATCAAGTCGATGTAAAACCTTGATGATACAAGGAACAACGTCGGATGCGGGAAAGACGACTCTCGTGGCAGGACTGTGTCGAGTGTTTGCTGATTTACAAGTTAATGTAGCACCCTTTAAACCACAGAATATGGCGCTTAATAGTGCCGTGACACCATGTGGTGGTGAAATTGGACGAGCTCAAGCGTTGCAAGCTAAAGCGGCGCGACTAGCATTGGATGTAGACTTCAACCCTATTTTACTAAAACCCAATAGTGATACTGGTGCGCAAGTTATCGTGCACGGTAAAGCACTTATGCATAAATCATCGTCAAATATGGAAGCTAGTGAGTACCAAGATTATAAAAAAGTGGCCATGCAAGCGGTACTGAGTTCACATAAGCGCTTAACACAGCAGTATGACTTAGTTGTTGTTGAGGGAGCTGGAAGTCCAGCAGAAATAAATTTACGTAAGGGTGATATAGCTAACATGGGCTTTGCTGAAGCTATTGATTGTCCTGTATTAATTATTGCTGATATTGATAAAGGAGGGGTTTTTGCACAGCTCGTTGGTACCTTGATGCTGCTGTCGCAATCAGAGCAAGATAGAGTGGTAGGTTTTGTGATTAATCGCTTTCGCGGTGACATTAAGTTACTTGAATCTGGATTGACATGGTTAGAAGAAAGGACCAATAAACCAGTGCTGGGTGTTTTACCTTATTTACACGGTTTAGATATTTCTTCTGAAGATGCCTTAGTAACAAAACAAGCGCTAGTAGAGGGAACATCGACTTCACAAAAAGTACGTGTTGTAGTGCTAGTTTATCCACATATGAGTAATCATACCGATTTTGATGCACTGCGCCATCATGAAGATATCGATTGTCAGTTCCTTTTTGCTAAGGGATCGAAAGATGAGCTTAATCCCGAAAAAATCGCTATTCCAGCGTGCGATCTTATTATTTTACCCGGTAGTAAAAATGTCCGTAGTGACCTTGGTTTTTTAAAACAACGGGGCTGGGATGACGATATAGCCAAACATTTACGTTATCAAGGCAAAGTGATTGGTGTTTGCGGTGGTTATCAAATGTTAGGGGAACTGATTGCAGATCCCGAAGGGGTAGAAGGGCAAAAGGGCGTTAGCGAAGGCTTAAGTTATTTTGCTATGGATACTATCTTAGCATCGAATAAAACGTTAATTAATGTTTCAGGTATATTGGAATTAACAGACCAAAAGGCTGATATTAGTGGTTATGAGATCCATGCTGGTGTGAGCACACTCAATAACTCTGGCGCGAAATTGTCTCATTTAATGACTATCGCAGGAGAAGGGCAAGGGTTAATAAGCGATGATGGTCAAATCGCTGGTTGCTATTTACATGGACTATTTGATCAACCTGAAGCGTTACAGCTCTTTATGGGGTGGCTTGGTTATGATGTAAGTAAAGCGCCTAGTATTGAAATTCTGGAAGAGCAGGCCATTGAGCGAGTGAGTCAAGCCTGTCAAACCCATTTAGATATGGGGAAAATAAAACAAATAGTTACAGAATGGTACAAATAACCATAGAACTATCATGGGTATTATTTATTGTAATGATCTAAATCAATTCGCTGTTATGTTTACTTGTTAAAATGCTTCTATTGATAGTGTTACCACCGTTATTAAGATAACTAATAAGTAGCTAAGGAGTGACTTTAGTGTCGAATGTACATAAATTATCGCAAATAAACAGTGACAAGAAAAATTGTAAGCCAATCGTTTACTCTTGCTCTGGTTGTTCAAATCTCGCGCAAATGGCGCATAATATTTCATTAACACTTGATGGTGATGGTATTGCTGAGATGTCTTGTATTGCTGGCGTTGTCGGTAAAATAGAACCCATAATGGCGATGGCTAAATCAGGGCGACCTATTATTGCTATTGATGGTTGTGCACTAGGCTGTACAAAAGCTTGTTTAGATAAAAGTGGTATAAAAACCGATCACTATTTTAAAATTAGCGACTTAGGGTTCGAGAAGCGTGATAAATGGGATGACTCTCTTACTGAGAACACAGTGGCGATGAAAAGTGTTTATGCGAATTTGATAAAAGCGGGTATTGGCTTTACGCAGTAAATGTTTTGTTGAAATCTCTAATAGTTCAACCTAAGTAAGAGGTATAAAAAAGCTGCCAATTTTATTGAGCAGCTTTTTTTATGCTTTTAATTGTCAATTAAACCTCTTTATTTAAGCATCTTGTTCTAAAAAAGGCGCATATTGATTGTGCTTACCTAGTACTGATTGGCTACCTTTTAGAGAGAAACTATAACCACATAATGAGAATTTACCGCGAAAAGCGAGTGCTTGTATTAGCTCAGCACTATCGAGAGGGGAAAAACTAGCAAAGTATTCACTATCATTTTCAACCAGTACTGATAAAGGTCGGATTGATGAACCCTTGTTAAATTTAATGATTTGACAACTTTTATCACCAGTTGATGACAATTGTGACCAAAGTTCACCATTAGCTACTTGATCGGCTTGCCAATGAATAATAACGCCTTGATACTCTGATAAGTATAAATTGAAATTATCAGGCATCGCGAGTAAATGAGCTTTATTGTTAAAAAGAGAAGTGGATACATTGTTAGCTAATACTTGCGGCTTATTGGACTCTGCATTGTTAGTATTATCCAGTTCTGTGGGGTTAACGTTAAGTGCACTATTTACCAGTACACCGATAAAGATCAACGCAACACTGGTGATGAGCCCAAGTTGTATTTTACGGTTGCCAAGGAATTTTAAGCGAATAAGTTCGCCAATATCAGCTTGCTTACCATCAATCCCAGCATCAAAGGTGTCGTTAGGAGTAATACTTTGCTCAGTGACAGTGACAGTGTCATAAGCATAAAGCTGCTCATTAGCGCCATCAGCAGCTAATGTAGGCTCAATGCGTTGATTATGAGTTTTAATAGCGACGGTCTTCTTTTTATATTCACTTAGATCAACAGGACCGGAATATCCCAGGATGTAATTATTTTTTTCTTTTATCTTTTTACTTGGGTAGGTAAGCAGGAGGACAGTGCTTAATAGAGGTAAAATTAATAAATAATAACTACCACTGTTTTCAAGCAGTAAACTCAAGATACCAGTAAGTAAAAGTAAACCACCGGGCACCAATTGCCAATTTTTATTAAGTTTAGCATCATGTAATCGACGTTTGGCACTGCAGGTAAGTACAACGGTCAATAGTAATAAAATGACAAAACTTACTGCCAAATAACTAGATAAAATGGCAGAGCAAAAGATAAAGCCCAAAATAGTAAATAATGATGTTGCAAAAAATCGATTGCGATCATCAAATCCTTTTAGACAAAAAACGGCTTGCAAAAATGGCACAAAAACTCCAAAAAAGATAAGTTGCACTAGGTGTTAATCGCTCTTAGCATAACACTAGTTGATGGTACTTGTGACTTAACAATAACTGTAAAATAGTTATTGTTAAGTTAGTATTAATTTACGCGGTAAGCGGGTAAGTCAATTTTCTCAAGTTTTAAGCCATAAAGTGTCAAACAGCCCTGATTGTTTGATTCGCCATCACCGCTGAAATCAAAGTCGAAAACACTATAAATGCAGGGGCCGTGTTTCTTGGTAAACTTTAATCTACTAGAGCGCCTTGCCAGTGAAATAAACTGCAAACCACCGTCTTTACAGTAACGATGAACATGACGTTTAGCTGCCTCAGATACTTGTCTTAAATACACAAAGTACCAACAAAATAAGCAAAAAAGTAATAAATAATAAATATTTTCCATAAATGATACTTTCCACAATTAAGAATAACTAAGCTTGGCTAAATAACTGCCCAATGGCTTGTGCTAATGCTGGTGAGCGATGCTCACTACGAATACACTGGAAAGCAACAGGTCTAATTAATGGAATAGTCACTAAGTCTTTAAAAATACTTGAAAATAGGGCTAAGTCATTATTACGGAGCAAATGTTCAAAATAACACATAAGTATCTGTTCATCAGCTAACGCTTGCCAGCATCTACCAGATAAAGTGATAAGTAATTCGTCGCTGACTTGTTCTCTGCTCAACAGTTGTTCTACGGATTTTTTCACATGAATATGATCACTATTGGCTGCTAGGGCTCGTAATAATTGCGTCGATTTTAGAGAATTATCAGTAATTGTTAATGCGCTCTCAAATGCGGCTAATAGTGCGTCAATTAAAACAATGGGGTACTGCTCATTCTCTAAAGCACTACAAACGGGTGAAAGTACTTCATCAGGCAAATGCGGTAGCGCATTGAATAACAACTCACTATGATTATCATGTTTAATCCTAGCGATAAAGTCAGTGATACCTTGTACGCCGACACCTTGCCAATTGTCCCAATCAGCACCATGACTGAGATATTGTTTAAATGGAGAAAAATAAGCGCTAGGTTCTTGCTTTAAATCAACTTTTATTTTGCTATTTAAACTCGCCAATTTATATTGTGCAGGGGTGAAGAGGTAAGGGTTACTACTGAGTAATTCTTCCTGCTTTTTAGAGGTTTCTTGCGTTAAGTCAGCACCGAGGGCTTCAACAATAATAGCAATGAAGTGGTTTCTTGCCCCTTGGTTTAATAAACCGCGTTCATCAAGTGGCAATTTTAATAACCACAAATAAGGCTGAGATGACTTTTTCTGCCAAAAGGCTATGGCTATACAGGCACAGCCTTGCGTAGGAGTAGGATAAGGTAGTTGATTTAATTCAACTTTCTCAAATTGATCTTTAGGTAATTTACTGACTAGTCGACCAATATCATAAAGACGATATTGTGAACCTGAAAGTTTAAGTAATTCTGATAGGGTAGCTATGTTAGCTGCTGGTGCTGTGTCAGTCATAAAGTCAAAAATATTGCTGCTTGTTATAGCGCGTTATTATAAGGATAATGACGCCATTAACATAGTAAATTATTTATCTGAAAGAATTTACTCGTAATGAACAATTGTAACCATTCACCTTATAGAATCGACTCAAAATAATCACAGATGATGATAAAAACAACCCCCGAACATCTCAGTACTTTGTTATCCGACTTAGCTTTCGAGCTTAAATCACTTAACCTTTGGCAAATAGCGCAACCAAGTGCAGCTGAGCTTTCTAGTAGTGCACCTTTTTGCTGTGACACCTTAGCATTTGAGCAGTGGTTACAGTTTATATTCATTCCTAAGATAGCGATGATGATAAATCAACATCAACCATTGCCGACAAAGATTTCTTTAACACCAATGGCTGAAGAGGCTTTTAAATATCTATCAACGAGTGTTGAGCCTTTAATTGATGTAATCCAAAAAATAGATGAAACATTGACTGATCAGGGTAAATGTAATGAATAATATCGATAATGCTACTTTAGAAGTCGCAACTTTGGCGGACACAGAGCCAGAAAAACCAGTACTTAATATCCTCTATCAAGACGAGTTTATGGTAGCGGTTGATAAACCCGCAGGGTTATTTGTCCATCGAAGTTATATGGATAGAGATGAGGTTTACTTTGCTTTGCAGTTAGTTCGTGATCAAGTTGGGCAATATGTTTATCCTGTTCATCGTTTAGATAGGCCTACTTCAGGTGTACTCCTGTTTGCTTTAACTAAAGAAGTAGCGACTAAATTAAGTGAAGCGTTTGCCAATAAAAGTTGCCAAAAAGAGTTTGAGTCTGACACCGAGCTTGAGAACAAGGTTGAGGGAGATACTCAGACGGCTCAACAAGATCAGCTAGATCAGGTTGAAAGACTTACTATTGATAAAAATATTGATGGTAGTAATTTAGCTATGGTGAAAACCTATTATGCCTTGGCACGTGGTCACTTGGTGGTATCTTCAGATTTAATTGATCATCCATTAAAAGAGAAGTTAGATAAATTGGGAGATAAAAATGTTAGTCATGATAAGCCTGCACAATCTGCCCAAAGTTACTATCAAGTTAAACAACAAGCGAGTTTACCAATAAAAGTTGGTAAGTTTGATAGCGTGCGCTATTCGTTAATTCAAGTCCGTCCCATTACAGGCAGACGTCACCAAATTCGTCGTCACTTAGCGCATTTGCGTCATCCTATTATTGGTGACATCAACTATGGCGATAACAAACAAAACCCATTCTTCATCGAGCACTTTGGTTTTAAACGCCTGATGTTGATAGCTAAATCACTAGAGTTTAATCACCCGATTAGTAATGAAAGAATTAAAATATCGGCACCGTTTGATGAGCAATGGCAACAGGTTTTTGATACCTGTCAATGGCCTTCAATCTAGGTTGTTTATTTAAATAGCAGTGCGTATCTATAAGTAGCTTTTAACTATTCTGACCTGTTGTTAAATACTAATTATTAAATTGCATTAATAAAGCGGTGATTCTTACTCGGGGTAATTATTTCAGGCAAGGGCACATCCCAACCTTCTACAGGTACAGTATCAACTAGCTGGCAATCATGGGCTAACCCTAGCGGATATACTTTAGTTTGTTGCCAGTTAGCAAGACTTCTATCATAGAAACCTCCGCCCATTCCTAATCTTGCACCTGAATTATCAAAAGCGACTAAAGGCGTGCAAATAACATCAAGTTGGTTTAATGGGCAAACCATAGTGACATCTAGCTGAGGCTCTAAAATGCCATAAACATTGCTTATTAGCTTAGTCTCTTGCTGATAATGCAAGAAAAGTAAGTTTCCTTTGCTAAAAGGATGCACCACAGGTAAGTAAACCTCTTTTTCATTTTGCCAACACCACTCGATAAAGCTTGTAGTCGATAACTCACCATCATTAGTTAAATAAATAGCTATACGTTTAGCTTGCAGGATTTCCCTGTGACTAGACAGCCTTTTTGTTAAATCAATAGCTGCAGTGGATTGCTCAGTTACAGATAATGCATTACGGCGTTGTCTAATTTCTTTTCTTAATAGGGAACGTGCATTCATTAGTGAGGTCATCATTCAATTGTTAACTGTTATAAATTATCGCTTATTATCATCTAGATTAATATCTGCTTTAACAGCTGTTTTAAAAATAAAAAAAGCTGGGAGATTGCTCTACCAGCTTAATAATATTCTTATATTCGTAATTATTATCAATTACTCATTAGTATTAGTTATGAGTTTCAGTAACACCTTCGTGAGTACCGGTAACAGATATTTCTTGTTCGATTTTTTCTTCTAGGTCAGAAGTTCCATCACCCTCTGCTCCATGCATCCACTCTACCAATTTACCTGCAGATAAAAAGATAATGATACCTGTAATTAACGCTGCAGCACCAACACCCATAAAGATATTAGCAGCATTGTCGACCATTTCTTGACCTTCACCAACGAATGAACCAATAAAGCCAGCTAGTTTGTTTGATAGTGCAGTAAATAAGAACCAGATACCCATTAGGACTGAGGTGAATTTAAGTGGAGCTAACTTAGTCACCATCGACAAACCAATAGGAGATAAACATAATTCACCTAAGGTATGGAATAGATAAGCAAAAACTAAGAATAACATGCTAACTTTTACCGTAACATCGCCACCTTGAACCATAGTTGCCCAAAGCATAACGAAGAAACCTAAAGCTAAAAACACCATTGCTAAGGCAAACTTTTTCGGTGAAGTCGGTTCATTTGAACCCATTTTAACCCAAACAGAAGCGACAACCGGTGCAAGCATGATAATGAACATAGCGTTCAAAGATTGAAAAGAAGATGCTGCTACTTCAAAACCAAAGATAGTACGGTCAGTAAAGTCAGAAGCATAGATAGTAAATAAGCCACCTGCTTGTTCAAAACCAGCCCAGAAAATTACTGAGAACATGCTCATAATCAAAATTACTTTCATGCGATCAATATCTTGTGGCGTAATAGGTGCTTGGGCTTTTTGATCGCCTTTACTACGCTTAGCTGAAGGAACAACACCAATATCACCTAAGTATTTGTTGGCTAAAGTAAGTTGTAGTGCTAAACCAACTAACATGCCACAACCAGCTAATATAAAACCGTAGTGCCAGTTTACTTGTTCGCCTAAAACACCAACAGTGATTGGGGCTAAGAAAGCACCTAAGTTAATACCCATATAGAAAATAGTGAAAGCACCATCACGTCTGTGATCGCCTTCTTCATATAAGTCGCCAACTAAACTTGATACGTTTGCTTTAAATAAACCATTACCAATAATGATTAAAGATAAACCGATATAAAATACCGTTTCTTCCATACCAACAATCATTGATTTAGGAATACCAAGAGTAAAGTAACCTAAGGAGAAAATAAGGCCACCATATATAATTGCCTTACGTTGGCCAATATAGTTATCAGCTAACCAGCCACCTAATACCGGTGTTAAATAAACCGCCATGGTAAAAGTACCATAAAGACTTAGTGCTTCACCTGAGGTCCAGCCAAACCCTCCATCTTGCACTGAGGCTACTAAATATAATACCAATAAGGCACGCATACCGTAATAACCGAAACGCTCCCACATTTCAGTACCAAATAAAAGGAAAAGTCCTTTCGGGTGGCCAAACAAGGTACCCGCATTAGGTTGAGTCATATAATTATCCTAGATTTTATTTTTTATAATCATTAGCGTTAGTTTTACCGTAACATTTTAAGTTTAGTTTTTTTAGTTACGCGAGTGTTATACCCGTGTGAACAAATAAAGGCAAGTTTTGGCATAAATCAATGATTACCTAGCGTTGAGAGGTGTAGAGAAATCTTTCCTAGTATTCACTTCGTGCCATCACCGCAATAAGGTCGACTAGCAAGGTTAACATATTGTTTGCATAACAATATGCTGGTAAACTTCGTCGTCACTAAAATTAGTGATCAAACTTTAAGGTTCTTGAAATTATTCAGGGATAGGCAGAAGCCTTCGGTTGTATATTCATACCGTACGGGCTACATAGGAACTCTTTGCTAAAATGATAACCCCTACTGAAAAAAACATTGAAAATCAAAAAATTACTTTTGCAAAGTACTTTTTAGGTACTTTACTTATATTGGCTTTTACTTTTGCAAACTTATCTTTTAAGGCCATTGCTGCTAATGAGATAAGTGAACAGCAATTAGAGCAATTTAAAAAATTGCCGCCATCTCAACAAGAAGCGCTCGCTAAAAGCATGGGGGTTGATCTAAATAGTATAAAAGGGCAATTATCGAAAAGCGGCTCTAGTGAAGATAAAAAGAATACGGAAACCTTTCCTCGAGGAACTCAATTTGATGCTGAAGGTAATCCTATTTCTGAAGAGGAATTAGAGGAACTAGAGAAGCTAGAGGAGAGTGATGAGCTTAAACCTTTTGGATACGATGTTTTTGCTAATTCACCGCAAACATTCGCTCCTATGATGGATATTGCTATTCCAGCTGACTATATTATTGGCCCAGGCGATAAGATCTCAGTTCAAGTGTTTGGTAAGGAAAAAGATGAGCTTGAATTAACAGTAAATCGTGAGGGGCAAATTATTTTCCCTGCTCATGGTCCTTTCACTGTTTCAGGTTTATCATTCAATGAAATGAAGCGTTTATTAACGGCACGCATTAAAGAAAAGGTTATTGGTGTTGATGTTGTTGTTGGTATTGCTTCTTTGCGCTCTATGCGTGTTTTTGTTTTAGGCGATGCGCATAAACCAGGACCTTATACCTTAAGTTCATTATCGAGTGTTACCCATGCTATTTTTGCTGCGGGCGGCATTAGTGACATTGGTAGTTTGCGTAATATCCAACTTAAACGAGCTGGTAAGTTAGTTACTACTTTAGATTTATATGATCTATTAATTAAAGGTGATTCACGTAGTGATGTTTTATTACAATCTGGCGATGTTATTTTTATTGCGCCTAAAGGTAATACTATCAGCGTTGAAGGTGAAGTTAGACGTCCAGCTATTTATGAGTTGAGTCAGAACGAAAACTTTAATAATGTTTTGGCAATGTCAGGTGGACTTTTGCCAACCGCCTTTGCTAAAACAACTCGTGTTGAACGTTATAATCAAGATTCTTTGCGCACTGTCGTTAATATTGACCTAACTAAAACAAGTGACTTGGCAAAAGAAGCACATTCAGGTGATGCCGTTTATGTGATGAAAGCTGCAGAGATGTTTGAGCAATCAATCACTGTTATTGGTGCAGTAACCCGTCCAGGAAAGTACCAGTGGCAAACAGGTCAGCGTATTACCGATATCTTTCCTAATATCGATTCACATTTATTACATTCCGCAGATCTTAACTATTCAATTGTTGTTCGTGAAATCGACATTGCCCGTAACATTGAAATTTTACAGTTTGATATAGCAAAAGCTATCTCAGCGCCAAATTCAAAAGATAATATTGTTCTACAAGGCAATGATAAAATTTTAGTTTTTACCAACGTTATTAAACTAATTGATAGTAAAATCAACTTAGATTCTTTGGCCTTTACTCAAGATAATCTTGCCAAAAAAGAACAAGAGTTAGCGAAAGATAAGTACAAGCAAAAACAATTTTGGTTGAAATATGGTGATAGTGAACAAGTCGCTCAGCTTGATACTGAAGAAGCCGCTGCAGCTAAATTAGTTGAACAATCTATTGCTCAGTTTAGTGGTGGTGAGCTGGAAGAGGAACTCGACCTTAAAGAGTTAACACTTTTCTCTCGTCAACGTTTATTAATGCCTATTATTGAAAAATTAAAGCGCCAAGGTAAATCGGGTCAACCTATTCAATTAGTTGAAGCAGATGGTGAAGTGAAGTTTCCAGGAATATATCCTTTAGCAAGAAATGCCCGAGTGTCCGATTTAATTGCTGCAGCAGGTGGCTTAACTGAATCTGCTTATACGGTGCGTGCTGAAGTTTCTCGTAATCAAGTGATTAATCATAGGGCACAACAAACATCACTAATGTTCAGTTTAAGTGCGGCCTTAGCTGGTGATGAAAAAGATAATGTCTTACTAAGTTCGAAAGACAGGTTGAACATACATCAAGTGCCAGCATGGAGTGAAAATAGTGTTGTTGAGCTTCGAGGTGAATTTGTTTTTCCTGGTAAATATACCGTACGTCGTGGTGAAAGTTTAGCGGACTTAATAACTAAGGCTGGTGGTTTTACCAAATTTGCCCATCAAGAAGGCTCTGTGTTTACACGAGTGCAATTACGCGAAATTGAGCAACAAAACTTGATAAAGTTGACTGCAGATTTACGTATAGAGATGGCCTCTAAGTCGATGACAGATCAAAACTATTCGCAATCTTATGCTGAAGTACAGCAAATGTTAGCCGATATGGCTAATGTACAACCAGTAGGACGTTTAGTACTTGATTTACCTCGAGTAATGAATAATAAAAGTTATGATGTACTATTGGAAGGTGGTGATGTGCTTTATGTCCCTACCTTGAAAAACTCTATTAACGTTGTTGGTCAAGTACAAGTAACTTCATCACATATTTACGACATTAATTTATCAGCAGATGACTATTTAGCCCAGAGTGGTGGTAGTAAAAAGCGTGCTGATGAAGATCGAATATATATTATTTCTGCCAACGGTAGTATTAAAATGATGGAAAGTGGTAACTGGTTTAGCAGTGATGCCGGTGATAACTTAAAGCCAGGTGATACCATTGTTGTACCACTTGATGCTGAGTATATGAATAACTTGGCATTGTGGACTAGTGTCACTGGCATAATCTACAATTCTGCAGTGGCAATCGCCGCTATTAGTGGTATTTAATTAAAATGGTGGTAAATTTAGGTATTAGAAATATAATGAATAGTTCTAATACCTTACGTTACTATAGTTGTGTTGATTATCAAAAGTCGCCTGCGTATCAAGATTTTAGAGATCGTGATGCAAGGAGCTCACAGGCTGATATTTCTAAAGCAAAGTCCTTAATTGGTTTTGAACCTGAGTTTAAAATTCAACAAGGTATAGACAAAGCAATGCCTTGGTATATTAATTTTTTAAAATAAAATTTAATCATAGTAAGGTAATCCAATAATATTTAGCTCTATACTTACTAATAACCTTCAATAAGCAGCTCCCCAATAGAGCTGCTTTTTTATTTCCTGAGTATTCCCAAAACAATTTATACCAAGTTGATTAAGTTCTTTCCCACTCAGCGAGAATTAAAAGGCTTTGAGGCAAGACATTGATTGAAGAGAATGGTTATTCCCTTGTCAAAATCAATAACGC
>OJBB01000284.1_pt1 | contig 18846 bp, 17 predicted proteins | sample 1590401 | NCBI WGS metagenome assembly OJBB01 (sample SAMN05416789, study PRJEB24817) | seawater metagenome | isolation source: Sea water | place: Canada:Atlantic | collected 2013-07 | reverse complement strand
ACGCATGACGCATGACGCATGACGCATGACGCATGACGCATGACGCATGACGCATGACGCATGATCAGTCTAAAAGCATCGCTGCCGCGTCAAGCCTCTTGCGTTCTTTGCTTGTGATTTTGATTATAGCGTCCGGCGTCATGCGTCTCGCTTCCGGCGTACTTATTCCACTGTCTCTTTCGGGGTGACGCTTTCTTCGTCCAATCGCCCCGCAAAGGTTGTGACCAACTGCTGCACCACCGGGTCGGCGTGCAGGGTATCCTTGGCCTGGGCCAGCAATTCCTGCCGACGCGCTTCGGCCATTCGCTCCGGGGTCTCGCCCGGCTGCTGCTCAAATTCCACCTGAACCTGAATGCGTCGCTGGAAGTAATTGCCCAGCGCACCGCTCAATTCTTCCAGCCGCTCCTTGTTGACCAGCACCTGATGCCCGGGGCTGATCCGCAGCGTCCAGACGCTTTCCTCACGGCTGATCAGCACCGCATTGCGGGCGATATTGCGCACCGTGCCATCCACGTCCAGGCGCAACAACAAGGCGGCCCACCAGGTGGCCACTTCCGCCTCATTGGTCGGCTCCGCCAATGGCGCCAGGTTTTTGGATTCCGGGGCTGGCTCAGCGTTTGGCTCAGGGTCACTCTGCGGTTGAGCTACCACCGCCGCTGCAGTCTCGGCAGCAGGCTCTGGCTGATTCTCTTCTACCTGGGCCAGGGCCGCCGACGCTGACGGAGAAGAAGAAGCCGGGCCCTCATCCCAGGGCGGGGCGTCATCCGCAGACGCAGGTGCCGCCGCCTCTACAGGAGCCGCTTGCTGAGCGGGCGCAGATGTCACCGTGGCAGGGGCCCGCTCGGGGGGCTGAGCAGCAGGGCGCGCAGCAGGGCGCGCAGCAGGTTCTGAGTGAGACGCAGCGGCAGGCGGGCTGTTCAGCAGAGCACGCAAATCCGGCTTACCGCCGGGCTCTGCCGACGGCGCTGCCGCTTCAGGCTTTTTTGCGGCGGGGCTGTCCCCCTGCACCAGCACACCCTTGGGCGTAAACAGCACCATGCGCAACAACAACATCTCCAGTGCGGCACGGCTATCCGGCGCATCCTGCAAATCACGACGGCCCCGCAGGGCCACGTCGTAATACAGTTGAATCTGTTCCGCAGTGAGTGCGGCCGCCAGCTGTTGCTGGGTCTCGTCATAACTGCCGGGCACCGCCTGGCACACCGCCAGCTGGTGAAGCTGGCTGATCAGTTCATCCAGCAAGGCCAGCTCGCCGGGACAATGCTCGCTGACCGTCGCCAGCGCCTGCAACACACCACCGGGCTCCTGCTCCGCCAGCGCCACCAGCAGCGTCAGGACGTGGTTGCGGTCCACCGTACCCAGCATGGCGTTCACCGCCTCACTGCTGAGTTGCTCACTGCCGAAGGCGATCGCCTGATCCGTCAGGCTCAACGCATCCCGCATGGAACCCTGAGCCGCTTTACCCAGCGACAGCAGCGCCGGCTCTTCGTAGCGAATCATTTCCTTGTCGAGCAAGGCTTTCAGGTGCCCGGCGATCTGCTCGGCGGGCAACGCCTTGAGGCTGAACTGCAAACAGCGGGACAGCACGGTCACCGGCAATTTCTGCGGGTCGGTGGTGGCCAGCAGGAATTTCACATGGGGAGGCGGTTCTTCCAGGGTTTTCAGCAACGCATTGAACGAATGCGCCGAGAGCATGTGCACCTCATCGATCAGGTACACCTTGTAGCGGCCCCGGGTCGGTGCGTACTGCACGTTGTCGAGCAATTCGCGAGTGTCTTCCACCTTGGTACGGCTGGCCGCATCCACTTCGATCAGATCCACGAAGCGGCCGTCGGTAATTTCCTGACAGGTAGGGCATACGCCACAAGGACGGGCACTGACACCCTGCTCACAGTTCAGGCAGCGGGAGAGAATACGGGCAATGGTGGTTTTCCCCACCCCGCGCGTTCCGGTGAACAGGTAGGCATGGTGTAGCCGATCCTGATCCAGGGCATGCATCAGGGCCCGTGAAACGTGCTCCTGCCCCACCAGTTCATCGAAGGTACGGGGACGGTATTTACGGGCAAGGACCTGATAACTCATAGCACTCCAGCGGCAATCATGGCCACCAATACAAAGGGATTGGAATCAGAGCGCTTATGCTATCGAAGTTCCCGGGGGGAGGACAGTGGGAGAAGCGTGTTACGTGAAAGCGAGCGGCGTGTAGCGGGGGAATTAGAGCGGTCTTCCCGCCAGCCGCACCCCGGCACACAAGTCCACTGCTACCGTTGCTCCCTTCCGGGCCTGGCGGGGTTCGCAGTTTATCGTTGCGGGGGGACCGACGGGTCGACCATAACGCGCTTCGGGCATGGCAGCCGCGAAACGAGCGCGCATTGTGGCGAATGCCCACGGCTATTGCAAGAGAACAGCGGGGCCTGGGCGTTCATCTGACTAAAGCTTGAGCAGGCTGGCCCTGCCCTGGCCGCAGGACTACACTCGAAGTAGCAAGAGCAGGGCCGCCAGCAAGGCGCAAGCGCCCTGCCCGGCCTATCCGCGGACAGGGAGGCACCATGGACAACCATCCCACCATTCGCATTGCCATCAATGGTTTCGGCCGCATCGGCCGCTGCCTGGTTCGGGCCCTCAGTGAACATCCGGCACGGGAGCGTTTTGAACTGGTCGCCATCAATGACCTGGCCGATTTCAATGTGCTTGCCCACCTGCTTGCCTTCGATACCACCCATGGCCGTTGGCCCTATTCCGTGCATTATGACGGCGACGCCATGGAGATTGATGGCCGCCGGGTCCCCTGCTTCGCCACCGCCGATCTGGATCAATTGCCCTGGGGCGAGCACGCGGTGGATCTGGTGCTGGAGTGCAGTGGTCGCTACAAACAGCGCGCTCAGCTCCAGGGCCATCTGGACGCTGGCGCCCGCCGCGTGCTGGTGAGCTACCCGGTGGACGATACCGACGCCATGGTGGTTTACGGCGTTAACCACGGCCTGCTTGATGATAGCCAGCAGATCGTTTCCAACGCCTCCTGCACCACCAACTGCCTGGCGCCACTGGTGGATGTGCTCGACCGGGCTTTCACCGTCAAGCAGGGGCTGATGACCACCATCCACAGCTACACCAATGACCAGAACCTGGTGGACAAGGCCCATGGCGATTTGCTGCGCGCGCGTGCAGCGGCAGTGAACATGATCCCCACCGGCACCGGCGCCGCCAGGGCGGTGGGCAAAGTGCTCCCGCACCTGGCCGGGCGACTGGACGGCATGGCCGTGCGCGTGCCCACGCTGAATGTGTCGCTGGTGGATATGACGCTACTGCTGGAACAGCCCGTCACGGTGGAAGATGTCCATGAGAGCCTGAGCAATGCCGCCCATGGGGATTTACAGGGGGTATTGGCGATGAACCATCTGGCCCTGGTTTCCAGCGACTTCAATCACCTGCCCTATTCCTGTGTGGTGGACACCAACCACACACGGGTACTGGGCCAACAGCTGAAACTGCTGGCCTGGTACGACAACGAATGGGGGTTCAGCCACCGCATGCTGGACGTGGCGGCTTATTGGATGGCGGCATAGGCGCTACACCCGGCCTGCAGCGTGCGGGCCTGTTGCGTGTAGCGTGAAGCGTCCTAATCAAACGGGCTGAAATGCTCTTCCCGGCCTGCCTCTTCCGCCTCATGGCGATGACCATGCATGACCTTTTCCACCTTGGTGGCCTGCAGATCGTCATCGGCATCCACCATCATCAGATAATCGCCCTGCTCGACCCGGTCGATATAGGGAGACAAGTGATGGTTGGTAGACGAGACGCCGCGCAAGCCACCTAGCCAGGCACCAAAACAGGTACCAAACAGGGTCGCGCCGATAATGGCGCCACTCTCCAGATTGGTTCCCCAGGGATCAAGCCCTGCCAGCAAGAAGCCGCCGAACAAGCCAGCCGCCATACCGATAATCGCACCGAGAAACCCCGAATGCATGATGTCGGTTTCTTCCCACGGGGTGGTGCCATGTACATGAGCCTGGGCGATGGCCATGGTGTCGGTGCCCATGACATGCAGGCGGTTTTCACCGATCCCTGCCTGACGCAGTTCACCGGTGATGCCCTGAACGGACGCGAGTGATTTGGTGAAATAGTAGAGTCGTTTCATTGCTGCCTCTCCCTGTGGCAAACAAATAGCGAACAATCGACCGCTTTGTGCGTGTAGTACGCGGACCGTACTGTGCGCCAGTCTTCCTGACCGGCAGTGCTTCTGAAGACCGCTCACTGCCGTGATCAGATCCTTTTAGCGATGACTGCTCCAACCGGTTATGCCATTGCGCTATTGGGGCAGCCGTTGCCTTTACTACTCCTGAAACTAACAAAAAGGGGCCGTAATGGCCCCTTTACTGTGTCACAAAAACCGCGTCACAGAATGTGAGCGATTAATTACTTTTTGTAGGTGTCGGCGCACCGTCAACCGGGATCACACGGGGCTTTTTCTCTTCCGGCACCACGCGGTTCAAAGTCACCGTCAGCAGGCCATCTTCCAGCCCGGCCGCTTTCACTTCCACATGGTCAGCCAGCTTGAACGTGCGCTCGAAAGCCCGGCGGGCAATACCGCGGTGTAGCCAGGTTCGCTCACTGTCCTGTTCCGTCTTCAGGTTACCGCGAATGCGCAGTTCATTTTCCTGCACGGTGATATCCAGGTCGCTGCGCGCAAAGCCGGCCATGGCCATGACAATACGGTAGCGGCCATCACTTTCGCGGATGATGTCGTAAGGGGGGTAGCCATTGGACTGGTCAGCACGCAGCGCCGCGTCCAGCAGCTCATCAAAACGGTCAAAACCCACAGAATGGCGAAACAACGGGGCAAGGGAAAATCCGGTATTCATCACACTATCCTCATTCCAATCTCACCAGCAGACCCCGCAGGCGTCCGCTGGAAAACGGTTTAAAAATGGTTGATGTGACACGGAGCCGCCGGCAGTCATCAAGACTGTCTGCATTGCTCCAACCGGCCAGTTGTCACTGGATAAGAAAATGGGGGCCTGCAAATTACTTTCAAGGGGCAGGAAGAATTTTTACCGTGACAGTCTGGGGAGGCAGCGAGAACCCGTCAGGAGCACCGGCAGCTACAGTGGTTGCGGTCACGGAAATGGCCGTGCCTTTTCCCTGAAACAGAATCGGTACGCGCACACAGACCCGCTCACCCGCCGTAACCGGCCAGGCAGGGCTTTTACCGCTCTGCCATTGTTCACTGTTGCCAGAACAGTGGCGGTCCATCAGCAAACTGCGCACCGCCGGGTGGGCGCTGGCGAACTGCACCTGCCCGCTAAGGCTGGCACGGTATTCAAACCGCAGCACCGAGGTGCTGCCCGTTTCCAGATGCTGATTGTCAGGCCCCCGCCAAAGCGGCTCGGACACCAGCCCCAATAACAACGGCCCGGAATGTTGATCCGGCAACGCACGCAAGCCCCAACGCAGCGTCCCGCCGACATGCTCGCCCGCCTGACCGTTGAGGCCCGGTAATTGCGGGACGTGCCAATGTTCAGGCAGAGCCAGGGTCAGGGCCATTGGTTGCCCCTGGCTGCGAGCTTCAGAAAGCCGGAACTGGAAATGCCCACCTTCCACTGTGCTGATCCTGCCGGGTTCGTTGCCCGCACCGGCCAGGCTCACAGCCCACCCCGTCAAACGGCGCTCCCCCGGATCCGGCTGGCCGTTAAACGCCAGAGCGGGCTCCCCGGCGCCATTGTCCTCAAACAACTGCCCGGTGATCCAGTGGCCCGCCGGTCGACAGCGATAGCCCGCCGCTACACCCGAAACCGGTAACGGACGCAGAGCCGGCATGATGCCATCCCGGGCCGCCAGCGGCTGGCCTGCCCCGCCAGCGCCCCCGGCACCGCCACCCGCGCCACCGGTTTGCTCAATGCTTGCCGATACCGTCGTTGCAGTAGATGCATCCAGCCAGAGCGTCCCACCGGCACCACCGCCGCCGCCAATGGCCTCCGCCCGGCCTGTACCTGTGATCGCGCGCCCCGGCAAACCACGCAGATCCAGCAGGCCATCGCCCACAAGCCGCGCAGTCCGAATCACCAGCAGGCCGCCACCCGATCCCCCGTTTCCTCCCTCGCCGTTGCGCCGGGCAGCCGCTCCGCCGCCGCCGCCCAGTATCCAGCCTGCCACCGCCGGGTGGCCTCCCTCACCGCCACCCTGCTCCGGCGCACCCTGCTCACCGGCGCCACCATTCCCGCCGCCACCGCCGTTACCCAACTGCTGGTGCGCCAGATCCAGCCCATTCCCCCCGCCACCGGCATTGGCGGGCGCGCCCCTGGCCATATCGCCCTGGGGGTAGCCCAGCGTCGCAGCGGGCAATAGCAGTAAAGGGGTGCCTGCCAGGCCCTCCCCCTTGCTGCCATGGTGGCCATAGCCCGCCGCCTGATCGTCCACACTGGGCGTGCTGTAGCGCCAGTCATCCGGCCGCCCCAACGCCCCCTGCAACGACACCGCCGGCGCCCCGCGGAAACCCGTGCCGCGCACCGACAGGGTGTGGCCATTGAGGTCCAGCTGGCGGCGCACATCCACTGCCAATACCCCACCGGTGGTGCCATTCCAGGGCAACGCCGCCACATCCTGCTCCAGGCTCAGGCTGTCGAATTGTGGCACCCGCACCAGCTGCCAGCGCCGACGGCCCTGTTCCTCGTTAGCCGGGGCATTGTCATAATGATGGAGCAGCCCACCCCCCGGGCCCGCGCCGAGGATGCGCACCTGATCGGCATCCACCCGCTCGATGCGCACCCACTCCTGCGCCCACGGGGCAGGTGCATCGGTACGTATCTGGCCGTAGGCCTGGGAGTTCGATGTGTTGATGGGGGCGCCCTGAACCTGCATTAACAGGGCGAGATCGCCGGGCTGCAGCACAGCCCGGCCACGGGAATGGGACAACGTCAGAGTACGCGTGCCCGGGGGCAACGCCTGGTTGTCCGGGCCGGAAAAATAACCATTGATGGTGCTGCCAGACAACATGGCACCATCACGCCCCGGTTCGGCACATAGCGCCGCACCTACCGGATGCGGCAGTAGCAGGCAGCCCAGTATCAGCGCGGCGGATCGAGCCAGTCGGCGGTAGTGTTGTTGCAACGGAACCATCCGGCAATACTGTAGCGTTCCCGGGTAGCTGCCAAGACTTCGTGGGGAATTTTCTCGCTGAGGAACGCCACCAGCGTGCCCGCACGGGGCTCTACCTCAGTGGCCACACGGGTTGCATCCGCCTCGGGCCAGATGCGCAGGCGCCCACCCCATTCGCTTTGCCAGTTATCGTTGAGATAAAGCACCACAGACAGCAAACGGCCATTGTTGCCGTTAAAGGCATCCACGTGGCGCTGGTAGAAATCCCCCGGCCCGTAAATGGCAAAATGGGATTCCAGCTCGAACAGGCCCATGAACAGCTCGCGATTGACCGCCAGCCGCAGGCTTTCCAGCCCTTCAAACAACTGGCACTGAGCCAGCGAGTCACCTTTTAGCCAACAGGTGCGGTCACTGCGAACGCGGGTATCTTTCTGGTGTTCCTGGCGACGGCCAATGCCGGCAAGGCGAAACTCGCCGTGCTGGTCCTTGTAACACGCCTCCTCGCGCAAGGCCCGCACCAGCGCCGCCGGGAAATAGCCGGGCGCCACCGCGAAACCCTGCCGGGCCAGCCCATCAATCAGGCCATCGAGTGGGCTGCCGCCCACCCCGCCCAACAGATCCGCATTATCATGCACTGGCTGTGCCCTCTCGCTGTTAGTGCAACGCCCCACCGGCGTCAGGATCAAAGTCGTCTGGCCATAGCAGCCAACCTTCCTCCTGGCATTCATCCAGCAATTGCGAGGTGGCATCCACCGTCGCCTGCACAAAATAGATGAACTGCTCGAAGGTCACCCCATTACGCCCCAGTAGCAGATCGCACACCACCAGGCGGGGCAGGGAATCATCGTTCACGTCCAGAAACAGCTTCACCGACGGATACGCCATGTTCAGCCGGCTCAATTCCGCCTGTACTGCAAACAAAGCGGCCGGGCGCACTTCCAGTTCACTGGTCAGCAAGATGCCATCGTCTTCCACGAACAGCCGCGCATCCACCACCCCTTCACGGCCCTGCAACTCAGACAGGTGCAGCGCATGGCAGTGCTCACAGATATAGTGCTGGATATTGGCCTGCTGCAACCAGCGTTTTACCTGGTCCGCATCCGCGTTCACGACGCCTAACATGACATTCTCCTCAGGCCCGCCATCACGCGGGTTTCTTGCCGGTCGCGAATCATCTGCCATTCGCCGGGAAAAAGAAATAGCCACCCAGCCACCACTTTGGGTCATTCATCCCTGAATACCCGCTGGGTAAGATGGGGCTTTCGTGCCTGATTGCCTGAAAGGAATAAAAGAATGACAACTCCCCATGTGGCCTTCCGCTCCAGTGACAGCCTTCATCAGCGTACCGATGCCTTTATCCAGCGCATGAACGGTGGCGCCAAACGCCCGGAACCCAAGGAAATTGAGGCCATCATGGCCCAGTTTATCGAGGAAGCCCTGGCCGCCTTCATCACCCGCGCGGCGCAGGCTGCGGATCTGAGCCCCGGCATGTTCAAAGTGGTCAACATGACCTGCAGCACCATCAGCAAAACCACCCACCTGGTGATCGGCCGCAGTGCGAAAAAAATGGACCTGACGCAGAACCAGGCCGCCGCCGACTATATGGATCAGGTGCGTCACCCTGCCACCGATGGCGACCACTGGTATGTGGCCTTCCCCGTCAGCGAGGCGCACCGCGCCCAGTGCAAGGACGTCATCCGTTTATGCCAGGAGGGAGAAGAAGACAAGGCCCGCCGCGAACTGGCTGCCTACCTGCTCACGCTCACCGATGAAGCGATCGACTGGTACTTCCAGCGCCCCATGGCCCTGCTAGGTTTCGGCCCGGTGCTGCGCAAAGTCGCCAACGTGGGCGTGGAAACCACCCGCAAGGCCAGCCGTAGCCTGATCAGCAACCTGATTCCCAAGCTGGGGCCGGAGCAGCTGCTCGCCTCGGCGCAATATCAGGAGAGCATGCTGCTCTCCTTTCCCCCTCGCACCCGCTAAGACAACCCCCCGGCTGACGTTGCACTGACATGGAAGTGCAACGTCGTTTTCCTTTATCCGCTACACGGCCTACACAGTGCATCTCTTTTGATAACAAATACTTACACTTGCCGGGTCTTGTAGGCTAACTTCACCAAGTTTTTACAAAACTACTTATTCAACGGATTGCGCAGCAACTACACAGCTCTCTACTATCAAATTGGTATTACATCACAAAAAAACGAGGAGTGAGCCGTGTCTTTGCGCCATGCCATACTTGTCCTGCTACAAGACCAGGAAGCCAGCGGTTACGACCTCGCTCGCGAATTTGCCAACAGTATTGGGCTGGTATGGAACGCCACCCACCAACAGATCTATCTGGAGCTGGGGAAGCTCAACGACCAGAGCATGGTGAAATATCGCCATATCCCCCAGGACGGCAAACCGGACAAAAAGCTGTACCGGATCACGGATGAAGGACGCGACGAGTTGATTCGCTGGCTTCGCAAGCCAGCCGCACCACCACGCATCCGCGATGCGTTCATGGTCAAGATTGCCGGCGGCGATCTGTCCGACAGTGCGTCCATACTCCGAGAGCTGGACGACCAGGCCGACCTGCGCCGTGAACGGCTAAACACCTTCGAGTCACTGGCCAGCAAACTGGATGACACCAGCCGCGACCGTGACCTGTTTACCTACCTGACCCTGCGCCGGGGCATCCTTGATCAGCAAGCCTGGCTGCACTGGGCTGACGAGGTTCGCAGTGCCCTGAAAAAACGTGAAGAACGACCCGTATCGGTGCCTACATCGGTGTAATGACCCACAACGCAACAGACACCCTGCTCCGCCAGCTCGGCTGGCTGGTTCAGGCTCCTGCCCTGTTGCCCTGCACCCCCTTTCTGGATGCCGGACACCTGCTGCAGCGAGAGCTGCAAGCAGATCCGGCATTACTTCATCGTGCCGCTGCTCAATTACAGAGCCACTCCGCCCCACGGCGCCTGGGGCTGATCTTCGAGCAGTGGGTCGCTGCCCTGGTGGATGCCAGCCCGGGGCTGGAGCGCATTGCCAGCAACCTGCCCATTCGCGAGCAAGGACGCACCCTGGGCGAGCTGGACATGCTGGTCCGTGACCGACAGAGCGGCGAACTGTGGCACTGGGAGTTGGCGCTCAAGTTCTACCTGGCCACCGCCGAGCAATGGTATGGCCCCAATCGCCACGACACCCTGGCCCGCAAGGCGCATCACCTCTACCAACAGCAACTGCCTCGCTCGCAATCGGACATTGCCCGCACCCAGCTGGCCCAACAAGGCTGGGAGGTGCACAGGCAGGCTCTGCTGACCCGCGGCAGGCTCTTCTATCATCGCGCTATCCCTCCCACCGGTGTGAAACCAAACCCCGGGCACGAACGGGGCTGGTGGCGCACCACCGACGAGCTGGAGGACGGCCCCTGGTCAATCATTGAGCGCCCGTGCTGGCCCACCCCTTTTATGTCAGACAAAGGTACCCATTTCGTTGATCGCGCCACCGTGATTGACTATGTTGAAGGCCATTCACGCGCGCTCATGGTCACGGGCCCTCACCATGACCAACCGGGCTTCATTGTTCCTGTCAGCTGGCCAACACCATGACATTTCAACAACAACCGCCGGCACTGGTGGACAACCAGGGCCGAGTCGCTTTCGGTGTGTTCCCGGAAACCGTGGCAAACATTAACGGTCGTGCAGCGGATTACCGCACGCCCATGGGCAAACCGGCCTCTTCCTTTGCCCGGCATTTTCATTACAAGCAGTTCCAGTATTTCGGCATCATCAGTGATGAGCTGCTGGCCGGCTGCGCTTTTGCCCATACCGGTTACCTGGGCATGGCCTTTTTCTACCTGTTTGAACCACAAACCGGCGCCCTGCACGAATACACCTGGCGCTCCCCCCTGGGCAGAGATCTGCGCATGTCCGCATCACCGCAACAGGGCGAAAGCGTATTCCGGCAAAAAAACGTGGATATCCGACTGGGCTATGAGCAGGACGCTCAGGGAGCATTGAGCAAAAGTCTGTCGATCAAGCTGGATGGTCTGACACTGGATGCTCATATGGACGAGGGCCCCACATACCAGCCCATGTCCCTGTGCACCCGCACCGGTATTAACGGCTGGGTCTATGCCAACAAGGTAGCCGGCAAAGCCGTCACCGGCTCATTACAACGCCAGGGCAAACACACCGACCTGAGCGCCATCGACGCCAACGGCCACCATGATTTTTCTGCCGGTTATATGCGCCGTGAAACATTCTGGAACTGGGCCTGCCTGTCTACCCGGGTTGGTGATACCCGGGTCGGGCTCAACCTGTCCTGTGGTGTCAATGAGACAACCTTTTCCGAAAACTGCCTGTGGATCGATGATGTCATGGTCCCCACCGGCGGAGTGATATTTGATTACAACCGTGACGAGCTGATGCAACCCTGGACAATCCGCAGCCTGTGCGGCCGGGTACACCTTCAGTTCACCCCCAACGGAAACCACAAAGAGCGCCTCAACCTGGGCCTGTTTGCCAGCAACTTCAACCAGCTGTTTGGTCACTTCGATGGCGAGCTTCGCCTGGATGACGGGCGCCGCCTGCCAATCGAACGCCACTACGGTTTTGTCGAGGAGCAGTACGCAAAATGGTAGATCAACAACGCGATGCCAGCGAGGAGACCCTCCAGCCGCCCGCACCGGAAAAATTCAACGAAAAAGTCCGCCGGGGATGCTTCTGGGTAGTGCAATACTGGCGCGAACTGTTCAATTTCAAGTTCGATAAATACATGATCATCCAGGTCATGCCGGGGGTCTACGGCATTGCCCTTGCCGCCATCGCCATGGGCCTGCTGTACCTGTGCGTGGAAGCCTTTATGGCATCCACCTGGCGCGGCATTTTTTACTTCTTCTTCGCCGCACCACTCACCTTCCTGGTCGCGGCATCGGTTCTGCGAGCCCTGCTCGAGTTCTACATGGTGGTGTTCAAAATTTCCGAACATGTGGATGAGCTGGTGGGCTTGCGTGACACGGTGGATCGCCTGTCCGGCATCAGCGACAGTGTCGATGAAATGGTTGCGGTAACCCGTCGCATTCCTTTCTGGCGCGCCCTTTCCGGGGGCCGCCCGCGCCCGGAGAAAAAAGCGCCTGCAGACAGCCATAAAGACGACAAGAAATAACGACCTTGCAACGGTGGGGCGGCACCGCCGCCCCACCGTTATTGGCTAATCGGCAACGCTATTTTTCCTGCGTAGCTTCCAGTGCAGTCAGCAACAAACGCTGGAAAATATGCTCACGCACCCCATCCGGATCCGTCAGCGCCATACGATCCAGTTGCGCCGCAAACTCGGTTGGACTGCCTTCGTTGAACAACGCTTTGCGGCCCAGCTTCAGATACTCCTTGTGGCTGACTTTCTCTTTCAGCCAGGTGAGCGCCGTCATCAAACGCTGCTCTACCTCGGTGAAATCCGTGCCCAACGGGAAAACCGGGAAGCTTTCCTTGCCGTACTGTTCGGCAATCTCATGAAGATGCTCAGGATTATTGCGACGGTGCGCCTCGGGAATTTGATAATCCTGGCGCAGCTTCCCCGCCGCCTGGGCCTGCTCCATCAGCTCCACCTGGAAACGGCTATCGGCCACGTTCAGCATCGCCATGACCACTTCTTCATCGGTCTTGCCACGCAGATCCGCCACACCATATTCGGTAACCACCATATCGCGCAGATGTCGGGGAATGGTGTTATGCCCATAACTGAACACCACATTACTCATGGCCTCACCACCGCGCTCGCGCCATGCCCGCACCATCAAAATGGAACGCGCGCCTTCCAGCTCATGGGCCTGGCTGACGAAGTTATATTGCCCGCCCACACCACTGAGCACGCGACCGTCTTCAATCTGGTCCGAGGCCACGGCGCCCAGCAAGGTGACCGTGAACGCGGTATTGATAAAACGCGCATCCTGACGCTGCAAACGATTCAGGGTTTCATCACCGTAAAGGTGATTGATGAAACTGATGCGCGTCATGTTAATTCTATCGCGCTCCTGGTCCGTCATCTCCCGCAAACGTGCGTAGAAATCCCGGGGCCCCAGGAAAAAGCCACCGTGCATCACCACACCACCGGTCAGGCTTTCGCCGAACACCGCTTTCAGGGCTTCACGGGTGGTGCGATCGTCCAGATCATTGGGCACGGTCACGTCATTGGGCAGCTGTAGTTCATCGCCGTGTTTGCTAATGCCGTCGCGGAAAATGCCGAACCGTTTCAGGGTACGCAGCTGCGCGCGATCCAGCCGCCGGCTGATCGCCGATTGCTCGCGCAGGGCATCCAGCAGCGCCAGCCCCGGCGTTGCCGGATTGTGCATTTCCAGGCGCTGCAGGGGTGCCCAGTCATATACCGGGCGGCGAATGATGCCATCGTCGATCAAGGTCAGCAGGCCATGGGTCATCATTTCGCTGCAACCGTAGAGGCCCTCACGAAAAACGCCTGTGCCCCCTTCCCGCTGAATCAAGGCATCATGCTCCGGCGGCACAGTCCAGGCCTTCAGCGCATTCAGGTAGCGGGGGTTATCCTGTTCGCGCAGCCGCAGATGATGCACCAGCGCATCGCCCAGGGCACCGATACCGATTTGCAAGGTACCGCCATCGCGCACCAGCGTGCTGGCGTGCAGCCCGACAAAATGATCCTGAATATTTACTGGCATATTCGGAGTGCTGAACAGGCGGGTATGACCTTCCGGGTCATCCACCAACAGGTCCATCTCCGGCAGCCAGTCATCCACCCGGGCATCGTTCCCCATAAACGGCAGGTCCCGATGTACCTGCCCCACGGACACGATGGTTTCACCGGCTTCCCGGCGCGCCTTGAGCAAGGGCATCAGATCGAGCGTCACTTCCGGGTTACAGGAAAAACTGTACTCGTCATTACCGTCCACCTGCCGGTGAGCCAGCAATTGCGCCACCACATTCACGCCTCGTGCGTTAAGATCCCGCGCCACATGCGTGTAGTTGCTGCTGATGTAATGTTGCTGGGCTACGTCACTGCCCAGCATGCTGCCGGGCTGCACGAAAAATTCGAACACCCGAATGTTGGCGGGCAGGTTTCCACGCTTTTGCGCCGCCAGGTAGGTCAACGCTTCATAATCGCCGAACAAGCGATCGGCAAAGGGATTAAGAAAACGTTTCTCCAGCTCGCTGCCGGCCCCCGGTTTTCCCAGGGACAAGGCCGTATAGATATCCAGGCTCAGGGACGGGTCCGCTTCCACACGTGCATAAAGTGCGTTCACAAACCGGTTGGGCTTACCCAGCCCCAGCGGCATGGCCAGGCGAATCTCGCCACCGGTGGCCTCAATAACCCGATCCACCGCCTGCTCTACCTGATTGATTCGATCCGTCACGACCTCTCCTTGTCATTCATTCAGCGCCATTCATGCATTAGCGCCATTCAATGGCTGGCGGTGCTGGACACCAGCGTGACCAGCACCACACCCGCAATAATAAAACCCATGCCCAGCATGGCGGGTAAATCCGGGGTTTGTTTGAAAAACAGCGCCCCCACCAGGGCAATCAGTACGATACCCACTCCAGCCCAGACCGCATAGGCAATCCCCATGGGAATCGTACGCAGGGTCAGGGAAAGGGCATAAAACGCAATAGAATAGCCCACCACGGTAGCCACTGATGGCCACAACCGGGTGAAGCCCTGGGACGCATTCAGCGCCGAGGTAGCCACCACTTCAGCCACAATGGCGATAGATAAATACAGGTAACCCATAGGGACTCCGCAACAATCGGGCGAGTGATCAGACCGGACATTCAGGCCGAAGGGGCAGCCTGCAACTGATTCAACAAGGCCTCCCAGTGTGCCAGCTGTTGGACCGGGAAGTCAGCCTGAGAGTGGCGCGCAATAAGTACCAGGCGCGAGTCGGTGTCCTGATCCGGCCACCGGTTCTGTGGTGTCATCTCCGGTGCCTGTTGCGCCACCCACTGAACCAGCATGGGGCCATCCAGCCCGTTCACCTGCAACAGCCCTTTCACTCGCACCAATGCATCGCCACATTGTGCCTGCAGCTGCTGGAGCGCGGCCTGCCATAATGGCCAGTCGAGCCCATGGGGCCAGCGCAGCGAGGCACTGAACAGATTATGGCGGGACGCCTGCTTCTCCGCGGGGACCAGCGCAAGCGACTGAGCGGCAAGCACCGCTCCCCCCACAGGGGCAAACAGGCCGGTCACCCGGCAACGACGCGGAAACGATTCATCAAGCAACCTCGCGTCAGGAAAGTCCGTATCCAACCGGTATTGCCGCGCAGAGGCATTCAGCCCATGCAGCTGCGCCTGCAACGCCTGCACGGCGGCGGGCTCGGTCTGTTCCGCCTTGGAAAGCAGCAGCACATCGGCGCCGTGGATTTGCTCCAGCACCTCAGGGTGCTCGGTAATCGCCTCGGCACCGGCGCGGGTATCGACCACGGTCAGCACCGACTGGCAGACAAAGCGCTTTCGCAACCAGGGGTCCTGCTCCAGTGGCGCCACCACACCGAAGGGGTCAGCCGCGCCGCTGGTTTCAATCACCACCGTGGTGAAGGCGGGAATTTCCCCGTTTTTACGGGCCATGAACAGGTTGCGCAGCGTACTGGACAGGGAGCCCTGAATCACGCAGCACAGGCAACCGCCGGCCAGCAACGAGACCGACACCCCGTCAGTGCCGGTGAGATGCTGATCAATGCCGATATCACCCAGCTCATTGATGATCAGGGCCACATCGTGGCGCTCGTTCAGCCAGCGGTTGAGCAGCGTGGTCTTGCCACTGCCCAGAAAGCCGGTGAGCACCACCACCGGAATCCGTTCTTCCACGGCAATCAGCCCAGCGACCAGGGCAACTGCTCACCGGCAAAGAACGGCACCACCGGCTCCCCGGCGGCATCGATGATGGCGGGCACCTCCCACGGCTTGCGTTGCAGGGTCACGGTGTCGGTGTGGCGCGGCAGGCGATAGAAATCGGCACCAAAGTGACTGGCGAACCCTTCCAGTTTATCCAGGGCGTTGTGCTGCTCCAGGAAGGTGGCATACAGCGGCAGTGCCGCTCGCGCGGAGTAACAGCCCGCGCAGCCACAGGCCGCTTCTTTCTTGTTACGGGCGTGCGGTGCGGAATCCGTGCCCAGAAAGAAACGGCTGTGGCCGTCAATCACCGCTTTCTGAATGGCTTCCTGATGCTGGCGCCGCTTGAGAATCGGCAGGCAATAATTGTGCGGGCGCACGCCACCCACCAGCAGATCGTTACGGTTCATCAACAAGTGCTGGGGGGTCACTGTCGCTGCGGTCAGCGCGTTGGCTTCGCGCACAAAGTTGACGCCTTCCGAGGTGGTCACGTGTTCAAACACAATACGCAACGCCGGAAACTGGCTGCGGATCGTATTCAGGTAACGATCAATAAATACCTTTTCACGGTCGAAAATATCGATGTCCGCATCGGTCACTTCCCCGTGCACCAGCAACGACACATCGTGCTTTTCCATGGCCTCGTACAGATGGGTAATCTTGCCCGGATCGGTGACGCCACTGGCAGAGTTGGTGGTCGCGCCGGCGGGATACAGCTTGAACGCATGCACAAAATCACTGTTGGCCGCGCGTTCCACTTCCTCCACCGGGGTGCTGTCGGTGAGATACAGCACCATCAATGGCTCAAAACTCACCCCTGCCGGGACCTGCGCCATGATGCGCTCACGATACTCTGCGGCCTGGGCCACCGTGTTCACCGGCGGGTTCAGGTTGGGCATCACGATGGCACGACCGAATACATTGGCCGTGGCCGGCACGGTTTCCGCCAGCAAATCACCGTCGCGGAAATGCAGATGCCAGTCGTCAGGACGGGCAATGGTCAGGGTATCGGTCATGGCGTCACCTTCTTTACCGTGAGATTCGTGGGGCGTTTCGGGGGCGTAGTGTAGCGCAAGTTGGTGTCGAGGCAGAGCACGAGGAATATGAGAACCGCGCTTGCGGGCGACATCTGTCCGGAACAACAGAGTCGCCAGCAGCAAGAACAAGCGCCACAAACAAAAACGCCCCGCATTGCGGGGCGTTTTCTAATATGGCGGAGAGGGCGGGATTCGAACCCGCGATACAGTTTCCCGTATGGCTCCTTAGCAGGGAGCTGGTTTCAGCCACTCACCCACCTCTCCGGAATGCGGTACTGCTTGTGGTTTGGTGGTGAACGCTCTTAATCGGCGCTGTCACCAAACTCGCCGCGCATCATAACGATTTTGCGAACAAAATACAGCTCAAAAATCAGGCAGACTCGCTATCTGACGATTTTTCGTGCTGAATTCGCTGATAAATTTCTTCACGGTGTACGGCAACTTCTTTCGGTGCGTTCACACCGATACGAACCTGATTGCCTTTTACACCCAGCACAGTGACGGTCACTTCGTCACCGACCATCAGGGTCTCACCAACTCGACGCGTAAGAATTAACATAATGATCCCTCCTGGGGTCCTTTCATTTCCGTGAGCGCTTTCCGTACCTGAGGCTCGCGGGTTGCCGTCCGTGACGACTCCTTGGTGCAGAGACCATTTACCCACCCCTGGCACGGGGCCGGTAGTATGCCTGAATCAGATTCTCAAGTCTTGCCGTGAGAGGGGCTAGACCAACCGGTCGTCGCCCCATACCTACCTGACGGTATGCCGATCAGGAGCCGGGCTGATCCAGCTCGAACTCGGAGTGCAGGGCACGCACTGCCAGCTCCAGGTACTTCTCGGCGATGACCACGGACACCTTGATCTCGGAGGTGGAAATCATCTCGATGTTCACCCCTTCGTTGGCCAGAGCTTCGAACATCTTGGAGGCCACACCCGCGTGAGAGCGCATACCCACGCCCACCAGGGAGACCTTGGCAATCTTGTCGTCACCGATGATTTCCGGGTTACCCAGCTCTCCGGAGGCGTTGCGCAGCGCTTCCTGGGCACGGACGAAATCGTTGCGGTGCACGGTGAAGGTAAAGTCGGCGGCGCCGTCCTTGCCCACGTTCTGCACGATCATGTCCACTTCGATGTTTTCTGCGCTCACCGGACCGAGGATCTTGTAGGCGATGCCCGGAGTATCCGGGGCGCCACGCACGATGATCTTGGCTTCATCACGGGTAAAGGCAATTCCGGAGATTACCGGCTTTTCCATATCAACCTCGTCTTCGACGGAAATAAGAGTCCCAGGGCCATCCTGGAAACTGGACAAGACACGCAGCGGCACATTGTATTTGCCGGCGAATTCCACAGCACGGATCTGCAGGACCTTGGAGCCCTGACTCGCCATCTCCAGCATTTCCTCAAAGGTAATGCTGTCCAGGCGACGGGCGTTATCCACCACACGGGGGTCGGTGGTATAGACGCCATCCACATCGGTGTAGATCTGGCACTCGTCCGCTTTCAACGCAGCAGCCAGCGCCACCGCCGTGGTATCCGAGCCACCACGACCCAGCGTGGTAATGTTGCCGTCACCATCGACACCCTGGAAACCGGCCACCACCACCACACTGCCGCCATCAAGATCGGCGCGCACTTTCTTGTCGTCGATCTCTTCGATACGGGCTTTGGAGTAAGCATTATCGGTGCGCAGGGGAATCTGGCTGCCGGTATAGGAACGGGCGTTGAGACCCTGCTTCTGCAGTGCCATGGACAGCAAGGCAATGGTGACCTGCTCGCCGGTAGACACCAGCACGTCCATTTCCCGTGGAGAGGGTCTGTCGGTAACGCCGTTGGCCAGCTCAATGAGCCGGTTGGTTTCCCCGCTCATGGC
>OJBB01000276.1_pt1 | contig 19010 bp, 15 predicted proteins | sample 1590401 | NCBI WGS metagenome assembly OJBB01 (sample SAMN05416789, study PRJEB24817) | seawater metagenome | isolation source: Sea water | place: Canada:Atlantic | collected 2013-07 | reverse complement strand
TATAAGAGAAATAGCGAAATTAGTTGCATTCAACTAATGAAAATCATCGCTAAATTCTGTACTATTGCCGACATTATTACCATCAAAAACAACTATTTTTCATGTCTGACACTACTTTATCTGAAGCTACATCAAATACTGCATCGCATTCTTTAGCAGAAAAGCGCAAAATTCTAGTTACTTGTGCCCTTCCTTATGCCAATGGTTCAATCCATTTAGGCCATATGCTAGAGCATATTCAAACCGATATTTGGGTGCGTTTTCAACGAATGCGTGGACATGAAACGTATTTTGTCTGTGCTGATGATGCTCATGGCACACCAATTATGCTTAAAGCGCAAGAGCTTGGCATAACACCTGAAGAAATGATCAATGGTGTGCGTGAAGAGCGTATTAAAGAATTTAGTGATTTTCATATTAGCTTTGATAATTATCACACAACGCATAGTGATGAAAACAAAGAATACTCTGAAAAAATTTACAACGCTTTACATGCGAAAGGTCATATTAAAACCCGCACTATTTCTCAGTTATATGATCCTGAAAAAGGCATGTTCTTAGCTGACCGATTTGTTAAAGGGACTTGTCCTAAATGTAAGAGCGAAGATGAAAATGGCGATAGCTGTGACAACTGTGGTGCAACTTATTCACCAACAGAAGTACTTAACCCACGTTCAGCTATATCAGGTGCTACACCGATATTAAAAGATTCTGAACATTACTTCTTTGATTTACCTGCTTTTGAAACCATGTTATCAGACTGGATACGCAGTGGTGCATTGCAAGAAGAAGTAGCGAATAAATTGACAGAATGGTTCGAACAAGGTTTAAAACAGTGGGATATCAGCCGTGACGCGCCTTACTTTGGTTTTGAAATACCTAATGCTCCAGGTAAATTCTTCTATGTTTGGTTAGATGCGCCAATTGGTTACATGGGCAGTTTTAAAAACCTATGTGATAAAGACTCCACTATCGATTTTGACAGTTTTTGGAATAAAAATTCAGACGCCGAGCTATATCACTTTATCGGTAAAGACATTATTAACTTTCACAGCCTTTTTTGGCCAGCCATGTTAGAAGGCGCTGATTTCCGTAAGCCTACGGCTGTTTTCGCTCATGGTTTTGTTACCGTGAACGGTGAAAAAATGTCTAAATCTAAAGGGACCTTCATTAAAGGTCGTACTTACTTAGACCACTTGAACCCAGAATATTTACGTTATTATTATGCGACTAAATTAACGCACAAAATTGATGACTTAGATTTAAATCTTGAAGATTTCGTACAACGTGTCAACTCAGATTTAGTCGGTAAAGTGGTTAATATCGCATCTCGTTGTGCTAGTTTTATCACCAAACGTTTTGATGGCATGTTATCAACTAACATTGATGATCAAGCCCTAGCGGATGAAGTAATGGCCGCAGGCGATAGTATTGCTGCCCATTATGAATCACGTGATTTCGGTCGTGGTATGCGTGAAATAATGGCGCTTGCTGATAAAGTAAATGAATATATTGCGATAAAAGAACCATGGCAGCTTGTTAAAGACGAAACCAAGCAGCAAGAAGTGCAAGACATTTGTTCATTAGGTATCAACATGTTCCGCACACTAATGATTTATTTGAAACCTGTCCTACCTGTACTTGCAGATAGCACGGCTGCTTTCTTAAATGACGAGCTTATTTGGGAAGGACACAAAACCTTATTAACTGATCATAAAATTAATAAGTTTAAAGCACTATTGCAACGTGTTGACATGGACAAAGTTAATGCCATGACTGATGCTTCAAAAGAAAGCTTAGGCGCGCCAGTAGAAGAGAAAAAACCAGCTAAGAAAAAGAAAGCCGCGAAAGTAGTTGATAATTCAGCTGCGCTTGCTGATCCTCTAGCTGCTGACCCTATCTCTGAAGAAATTGAGTTTGATGATTTTGCTAAAATTGATTTACGAATCGTTAAAATCATTAATGCTGAGCATGTTGAAAAGGCTGATAAATTAATACAGCTAACCTTAGCACTTAATGAAGAAGGCACAGAAACTCGTCAAGTTTTCGCGGGTATTAAGGCAGCTTACAACCCAGAAGATTTAATCGGTAAACACACTGTCATGGTCGCTAACTTAGCACCACGTAAAATGCGTTTTGGCATGTCTGAAGGCATGGTACTTGCTGCTGGCCCTGGTGATAAAGACTTATGGATATTAAATCCAGACGATGGCGCTAAAGCCGGTATGCGTGTTAAGTAATATCTTAAGTAATGCTTAAAGTCATATTTAAGTAAAAATACTTAACAAAATAAAAGGTATGGTGTTTCACTATACCTTTTTTTATTTCTAATACTTTTTTAAAAAGGAAATTGTATCAGTATGATTTTTAAACACAAAACATCTTTAAAAGTAGCACTAACCGTCGTTCTCTTAACCTCGATACTTGGCGGATGTACGGGTAACTATACCTTTGAAAGCAACGTTAAAGCCGATAATGCCGAAGAGTACTTTAGTGCCAGTAAAGTTAAGATTTATGATAATGAGCAAGACTTTGATGCAAGTTATCAATATGTTGGTTTAGTTGAAGGTGAAGATTGCCAAAAGGAGCCACACCTTGCACCGCCTGATCCAATTAACGCACGTACACAAGCAAGGCAAATCGCATATTTACAAAAAGCCAATGCCATTATTTTTACCAGTTGCATTGATATAGAGACTAAACATTGTGTCGCACAAGTCGTTTGTTACGGTAAAGCATATCGAGTAGCAACGCCTGACGAGCAAGCAGAACAATAGAATGTCAAACACACGCAAAACCACTGATGATGTACAAAGCTTCAAATTTGATGCCTTAGGCGTCATTGAGTCGCCATATCAAGAGAAGTTTGCCATACCTCGTCAGCCAAATTTAGTCAGTGCAGCAAAAGGTAAGGTAGTACTAGTTGGTGATGCTAATAATCATGAGTTAGTTCGAGACATTGAACAATTTAGTCATCTATGGCTAATTTTTGTTTTTCATGGCACGCAAGAGCAAGGATGGAAGCCTTTGGTACGCCCACCTCGACTTGGCGGTAATGTAAAAACAGGTGTACTGGCAACCCGCTCAACTTTTCGGCCAAACCCAATTGGCATGTCCGTAGTGAAACTCGATAAGGTTACGACAGAGAAAAAGCAAACCATTTTGCATATCTCTGGTTTAGATTTATTAAATGGCACGCCTATTATCGATATAAAGCCTTATGTGCCCTATTCTGACGCAATAATTGATGCCGATGCTGGCTTTGCCCAAAAGCAACCAGAAGAAGTATTATCCGTTATATTTAGTGAACAAATGCAAGCGGAGCTCATCAAGTATGAACAAGATGATCGTAATTTAGCATTATTAATTGAGCAAGTATTAAAACAAGATCCCCGACCAGCCTATAAACGCGGTAAAACAGATGATAAAGTTTATGGCATGAGTTTATATGACTTGAATATACAATGGCAATTAATCGCCTTAGACACAGTATTAGTCCTTAACATGACTCAAATAACCAAGTGATAAAGCAATAAAGAAGCTTTGCCATATTCTGCTAAATACCCGATAAGTACAGAGAAAACCATGAGCCAGTATATTATTAACAAAACAGTATCGACTAACCAATCGGCGAGCTTCAGTCCTAATTGGCATACAATTAATGCCTTAGAAATTAATCAATACCCCTGGTATCAAGCGGGCAGAAAGCAAGATACACAAGTAAAGCTGACTGTTAATAACGAAACCCTGTTCATCCAAATAATTGCCCAAGATAAATACAGCTTCGCCAAACAAACCGAACTAAATAACATGCTTGTCTGTGAAGATTCTTGTGTAGAGTTCTTCTTTAGCCCTTCAGGAGTTCTTGGCAGTAGTTACGTTAACTTAGAAGTGAATTGTTGTGGCACACTTCACCTCGCTTATGGTGAAGGACGGGATAATCGTCAGTTTATCAGCCTCGAAGCCGCGAGTTTAATCCAATGTAAAAGTAGTATTAGCTCGCCAGTTAAAATAGAAAGTGAATACGATAATGAGTGGTGTGTAGAAATAGCGCTACCCTTTGCAGCGATTGAGCAACTAACTGGCGAAAGCGTGAATAAAGCTAAGTGGTTTGCCAACTTCTATCGCTGTGGTGGCAGAACCGAGCCACAATACGCGGTATGGAACAATATTGATGTATCTGAGCCTGATTATCATAGACCTGAATACTTTGGCGAGTTAGTGTTTATCTAAAATTGATAAGGGTCCCTTACTGCAATGGTTTTATTAGAACAATGGTTTCCTTGCAATAATCTGGGCAATAGCTTGTTTTCCTGATTCATTATTAGCATCAGCGTTTTTTGCATCAATGACGCCTTCAAAGCTATAGATAATATCCCAATCAGAAAAGAGTTTAGCCAACTCACCATGGTTTAATAAAAAATTAGGATTTTTAGGTCGGCCAAATTGTGGCTGGTCTACGGTAAAGGTTTCATACACAACATAACCACCAGGGATAACAGCTTGTTTGATTTGTTCAAATAGAGGTCGGTGCAAATAACGAAAAACAATAATCGCTGAAAACGACTTACCTGTTAAAGGCTTTAACTCCTCTTGTTCAAAACTGTCTTGCTCAAAATCAACTTGCCAAAAGCTCGCCGTTGATTTTTCCTCGCCATTATGACGATTTACTCTACTCTCAACCTGCTCTAGAGCCGACTCTTTTATATCGGCAAAGACCACAGGGATGTTTTGATTTAGAAGGTAAAGCCCATTTCGGCCACTGCCACAGGCAAGATCAAGCACTGGCGCTTGCATAGTTGCTTCATGTAATAACTCAACAGTTTTTTCTAATAACGGGGAGTGACTCAATTGAAACTATCCTTTGGTGTCGTTTAATGAAGTAATTTTTTTACCATGAACAAATGAATAATAACGCACCGAACTGGGTGCATGGGAGATCATGCCTGAGATAATAATTATCGCAACTAAACAATGCCAAGCATATACCCGTTACCATTCAAAGTGCTTGATTTCAGTGGGAGCTAAAAATGATTTAGGTAAGGCATTTATTATAAACAATGGTTGTTCCCTTGTTCAAATGAATAACGCCACTTAAATCGTTTTTAACCCCATCGAAGAAGTGCTTGAGCAACACCACTACGTCGTTTCGCCTCTTTGTAAGGGAATAACCATTACTACAGAGGCGCGCCTTGTATTAGAATTGCTCAAGCACTCTGAAACATGCATCTTGATTGGCAACGGGTATATTCATCAAAAAAGAAAACACAGGTTAGTAGAGTCAATTTAATGTACATAGCAAGCGCTCTGATTTGTACAAACCAGGCAAAGTTAGATAACGCTTCGAGGCTTATACCCGTTCCACTTGAAGATGCAGGATTCAGCTGGAATTAGAAACGCTTTTAGGCAAGGCATTGATTCTCGCTAAGTGATCAATAAATTAGTCCGGTTGGTATAACTCATTATAAATTGATTAAAGGTCAAGTTGTGTTAAATTTTCAAATAAAAAAAGCGCTAAGTAGTTTAACTACTTAGCGCTTTTTATTTAGTCTTTATTCAGCCGTAACATCGGCTAATTAATATCTAATGGACCCTAATGGTCGTGACCACAGCTGCTATCAGCACTGTGAACATGTCCGTGTTGTACTTCTTCTTCAGTCGCTTCACGTACATCAACAATTTCAATATCAAAAGTCAGTACTTTACCCGCTAATGGTGGGTTGATATCAACAGTAACCATAAATTTACCCACTTTTACTACGGTAACTTGGCGTTGACCTGCGTCTGTTTGCACTGCAGCAGTCATGCCTTTTTTCCATTTAGCATTTTTGCTCACTAAACCGTGTAAATGTTTAACAGGTACACGTTGCTCTAACCCTTCTTGATACTCACCGTAAGCTTCTTCAGGTTGTAAAGTTACTGAGAACTTTTCGCCTCGTTCTTTACCCGCTAAAGCCACTTCTAGGCCTGGTAAGGTATTGTTAGCGCCATGTAAATAGGTTAAAGGCTCATGACCGTTTGATGATTCTATTTCTTCACCCGCTTCATTTTTAAGGGTGTAGTGAAAGTGGGCAACGGTTTTATCAGCAATTTTCATAGTAATCTCTTCTTTAATGCTTTTGTTAATATTTAAGTTAATACTCGAAGCAGGACTTGAGTTAAAACTTAAATTAAATATTTGCGGTGTAAAAATAATATTTAATATTATGGTGAGCAGTGTACCTTGCTTTACTGAGTAATCAAGTCAATTTGATCCCCTTTGCTCATGACCCAATTTGATGACCAGACTTTACGACCACAGTAGTAAGATAACGACACTTAATACAATCAAAAACATACCTAAGTATTCTTTTAAAGTGATTGTTTCTTTAAAAACACGATAAGTTAATGCCAAGGTAATAAAAAACTCAACTTGTCCCAGTGCTTTCACATAGGCAGCATTTTGATAACTCGCGCCAGTAAACCAACCTATTGAGCCTAATACACTGGTAACGCCAACAAATAAGCATAACCGCCAGTGGTTCATCATCAACGGCAATTGTGATTTATCTTGAATGTATACGTAGATAAGTGAAATAACGGATTGCACCGTGATCATAAACACTAAGGTCACCGCAGCACTAACCATCAAATCAGTATTAAGTGCCAAACTTGATTCTCGAATAAGCAAGGTGGTGATAGCTAAGCCAAGACCCGCGGCCAAACCATATCCCATACCAATGAGACCTTGCGAGTCAGCTAAAATATCTCTTAAGTTAAATCGCACTTTAGACACTAAAAACACGCCAACCACACCGACAATGACACTAAACCAACCTAAACCAGAAAGCGTAGCCCCGAAGAGTAAAGCGCCGACAATCGCCACTTGTATTGCTTCTGTTTTAGCTAAACTCGTGGCTACAGCAAAGTTACGATAACGAAAAGCCGCAACTAAACACGCCGTGCCCCATATTTGCATCACACAAGCAATCAAGGCGTATTGTAAAAAATCATTATTGAGCTCTGGTACTACTACTTGTCTAAAATCAAGCATCCACCATAGGTAGGCCCATGCAAAAGGTAAGGCAAAAAAATAGCGAACACCCGTGGTGGCCATTGAATTGAGCTTACCCGATAATTGCTTTTGTCCTGCGGTTCTTACTGCCTGCATTGTTGCGGCTAATAAGGTGAAATAAATCCAAATTTCCAAAAATGTACCCTTTCCTATTTTACTCAAACTACCTGAAGATGCAGGTACTTGGGTATATAATGGTTAGCTCACGGTCTCAGCATGAAACTCATACTGTTTATCTAAACTACTGACTCCAAGTCCACTGAGCTTTTTCACTTTAATCTGCACGCCAATGCGTTCTTTCAAGGCGTCAACATGACTGATCACACCAATCATTTTGCCACTCGCATTTAAGTTATCGAGCGCATCAAGCGCTACTTCAAGGGTATTATTATCTAAGGTGCCAAAACCTTCATCGAGGAAGAGAGAGTCGATACTGGTTTTATTACTAACTAAATCTGATAGTGCTAAGGCTAACGCCAAACTTATTAAGAAGCTTTCACCGCCAGATAAGGTTTTAATATCACGCGCAGTATCACCTTGCCAAGTATCGAGTACTTCTAATTCTAAGGTATCGTTTTGTTGGCATTGAAGCTGATATCGACCAAAGAGACGCTCCAATTGTGCGTTGGCAAGATGGACTAAATTAGCCAGTGTTAAGCCTTGGGCAAACTTTCTAAATTTAGCGCCATCCGCTGAGCCAATAAGAGCATTGAGGTGGCTAAGATCATCCAAGGAACTTTGTGCTAATTTAATTTTTTCTAGCAAGGATTCTTGTCTATTTTTGTTACTCTTATCCTGTTCGATTTGTTGGCTAAACTGTCCTATATTTTGCTGACATTGTTTCAACAAACCTGACAAATTCACCAAGGATTCTGACACTGAACTTTCAACAAAATCAACAGCCCCTTCTTCTCTCAACTTATCCTTTTGAGTATTCAATTCAAGCGCTATTTTTTCACTTTGTTCCATCAAGATTTTTGCTTGTTTTTTACTGTCATCAATGTCATTAGCAAGCTTAGTTAAATTATGTTTTTGCTCAGTGCTCAGCAGCGCTAGTAAGAACTCTTCTTCATCAGTAAACTTACTGTCAGAAAGTAATGCTAACCAGTCATCATTTGCCTTGTCATTTTTCGGAATTAGACTATCTAATGAGGATTTCGAGGTGGTTAATTGCCCTCTATTGAGTTGTTGAGCTGATTTTTTCTCATTATGCTGTTGCTCAGCTGCAATAAACTCAGCTTCACTCAACTCTCGTTGATTATTAATACTTTCTCTCAGTAAAACAGAAACTTGCAACTCTTCATCTGTAATGCCTAGTTCAATATAACAGGTAACGCGTAACGAAATAGACTGTGTTAAATCCTTTTCTTGTTGCGTTAATTGGCTATGTACCTGGTTAGTTTGACTTTGTTGCTGAACAACTTGCTGCTTTAACAACCCGAGGTCATTTATAAGACTATCAAGTTGAGTTTTAGCCGCTTGATGAGTCGTTACAGTTTGCTGATAATCAGCGCCCTGCTTACTCAATGACTCAAGCCAATTATCATCAATACAAATGACTAGCTTCTGCGCTTGTTCTTGTTCCTGGTCTTGCTCCTGTACTTTCTCATTTACGCCATCAAGAGGCAGTGTTATTTCAGTCGTTGTAATGTCAGCTAACAACTGAGTATTTAGCTCCGAAAACGCCTGTTGTTTCAAGCGTAATTCTTCAGTAAATTTTTGTTTCGAATCGTGTTGATTCTTACCTTGCTCTTGCAATAGTTGTAGCTGATTAAACAGTGTCGACAACTGTTTTTCACAGTGGCTAATTTGTTCACTATTTTGTTGTTGCTTTTGGTTATTTTCTAGCAGTGACGTTTGCAATAAAAGTAACTCCTCCAGCTGCCCAAACACCATCGTTAACTGATGATTAATTGACTGCTCAACTTCAACATTTTGTAATGAAAGTGACTGTTCATTTTGGTTTGATAAAACGTGCTGGTTAATATTTAGCGATTGCCAATTTTGCGCTAAATTACTTTGTTCGCTTGTTATGCCTTGCAAACGATTTGTCTGCATTTCAAGTTGCGCAGTTAAGTTTGCTTGAACGCCATTTAGCTCTTTACCTTGTTTTTCAAGTTGCGTTCGCTCAAGTGTTAATTGGCTTAAACGCTGTTGATGTTCGTCAGTATCAAGGGATCGATATTCATTAATCGCAGGGTGATCTGTTGAACCACACAACGGGCAAGATTCTTCAGGCTGAAGCTTCGCTCTATGTTCACTCAGCGCCATTATGGTTTGCTGCTGAGCGAGTAAGGTTTCTACATCTTTTTTCTGCTGTTGAGTAGCGCTATAACGTTGACGAAGTTGTACCAGCGCTTGCTCAGTGGTAACCAGCTGTTCGTTGTCTTGGCTCTGCTGCGCCGATAATCCCTGCTGTTCTTGTGTAAGAACATGAAAGCGCTGCGCCAACTGTTGTGCTTGTTTTAACGCAAGTTGTTGATTTTGAATATCAAGGATCGCTTGGTTGAGCATGCCACTAGTTAACTCGTTGGCTACACCATCACCATTAGTATTTCTTCCAGTATTGGCTCCAATACTGGTTACCCTACTTGATAAGATCGCTTGAGCTGCTGGGCTATGCTGTATTAGCTGTTGTGTTTTTTCAGCCATTAGCTGTTTATGGCTATTGAGTTGTTTTAATTCATCTTCACTTTGCGTGATCTGAAGTTGTTGCTCTTGTTGCCTAGTTTGCAAGGTTAATAACGCTTTTTCGGTGTTATCTTGCTCGTTAACTAATGCCACAACATTTGCTTGAAGCTGACTTAACTGCTGGTATTGGTTTTGCCATAAAGGTAATTTTTCTGGCAGTTTTGCTAACGCCTGACCTTGCGATAAATACGCTTGTTGCTGTTGAACATTATCTTGCGCTTTTTGATGCTCTGCTTCTAAAACAGTCAACGCATTGGCATTCACACTAAGTGTTTTACTTTGTTCAGCTATAGTACTTTTTGTTTCGGTTAATGCATTTTGTTGGTGGGTAATGCTATGGTCAAGAGGTTGTATTTTGTCATGTAATACTTGCTCAATTACTTTGCGTTTTGCTTCAGCCTCACCATGGCGTTTTTTTAGTAGCGTTAACGCTTCATCACTCACAACAATATCTTGGTCAAGTATCGCCAATTGCTCTGTTTGACTGGTTACTTGTTGTAAGGTTTGCTGATATTGCTCACGATAATGCACCATCTTTTCATAAGGTGCTTTAATTGGCTCAGCTAAAGACGACAGCGTCAGTAAATCAAGATCTTGTTTTGCAGCTACTTCTTTCTTTTCTATTTCAAGCAGTTGTGTTTTCGCTGCTTGCTGGTTTTGTTCATTAGCTGAAAAGCTCGTGCACCAGGCTTTAACTTGTTGCGCTTGTTGCAGTTGCGCGTTTACCGTTTTTTCTTGCTCGGTAATTTCTGTCAGTTGTTGCTCAAGCGCAGTTACCTGCTCATCATCAAGCAAAGAGACACCTTGGCTTTGTGCTTGCAAAAGTTTCAGTGATTCACTGGCACTGCGGTGATTATCAAAAACTTGTTTAGATATGTCGCCGTATATTTCAGTCCCGGTAAGCTGCTCTAATAATTGCGCACGATCATTCGGTTGTGATGTTAAAAAGGCAGCAAACTCTCCTTGAGACAACATCATCGATTTGGTAAAACGTGAAAAGTTAAGCCCTGTTAACTCACTAATATCACTACGCACCATTTTAAGCTTATCAGACACTATGGTGCCATCGAGCTTAGCAAGCTCTGCTACTGGCTCTAATAAGTTACCATCAAGTTTATTACGGGCGCGTTTTTGGCTCCAAAAAGCTCTATAACCTTGGCCTCTTACTTCAAATTCCACTTCAGCCATACAATGGCTGGTGTGACGAGTCATTAACTGATTCTGTTTTTTAGACACAGTTAAACGTGGTGTTTGATGATAAAGCGCTAAACAAATGGCATCAAGTATAGTGGTTTTACCTGCGCCAGTAGGACCGGTAATAGCAAATAAACCATTGTTATCAAAAGGAGCTTCACTAAAATCTATTTTCCAACTGCCTTTGAGGGAATTGATGTTCTCAAAGCGTAAACTTAATATTCTCATGAATTGTGTTGCTCTAGTGATTCAGGCGTCATACTATCTTTTTCAGCGATAGCACTATCTTTTTCGGTGATAACACTGTCTTTTTCAGCTTCTGTGTTCTCTTCTTCTGATAAAGCACTTTGCGATGTCGACTCTGCCTGGGCTGATGAACTAGTAATTAGTGCTTTATCCGCATCACTTTTTTGATTCGCAATAGAAGCGGCTTGTTTCATTTCCACCGACAGTTCAGTAAATAATTGTGTTAACCGTGTTTTACGTGCGACTTCTTCATCCGTTTGCCATTCAAGTTGAGATAAGCGTGAATCGAAGACTTCTGTTAACGATAACTCACTCAAGGTGCTGTTATCTTGCTGCGATAATTGCGCTTGTCGTCGTTGACGCGCCTTTTTACATCGACGTACTAATAACACTTCAAAAGGCATATCAACGGCGAGTTCACTAACGCGCTGCGATAAATCACTTAAGTGATCGCCATTATCAATTTCAATATCAAGCCAAGCCTTAACACTCAGAGGAAACTTTTCCACTGCTTGGCGTTCTTCAAATGCGACCAGTGTTTCTTTTAGCGAGCTTTCAAGCTCATCTACCGATGTTTTCACCATGTATAGTGGTTGGAAACACGGCACAATAAGCGCTTCAACTTGATTAAGTTTACCTGACGTAAACTCAACCATCAGCACACGTTTATCTTGCTTGGCTTCATCAAAACTTAATGCGATAGGCGAACCGCAATAACGAATATGATCGGATTTCGCTACCTGTTGTGCTCTGTGGATATGGCCAAGAGCAATATAGTCTGCTGGGGGAAAGGCACTGGCTGGAAAGGCTTCTAACGAGCCAATATAAATATCTCTAACGGAATCACTTTTACTGTCATTTATTGAAACGCCTAGCGCCGTTAAATGCCCAGTTGCTATAATTGGCACAGCAATGCCCTCGGCTTTTTCAGACGCATCAGCTTGCTTTCGTGCTTGTTGATATAAATACTGATAATGATCGCTAATCGCTTGTTGTAAACTTTGCTGCTTATCACTTGCCGACTGCCCTGCTCGACTTCTGATCACATCACGCGGACGAACAAAAGGAATAGCGCAAATAATGGCTGTAGTTTTTCCATCAGCATCGTGTAACGGAAAAACTTGTTGTGAAAGTGCCGCCTCTTCGAGCTCATTTTCATTCAATGACGCGGGTATTACCTGAGTAATAACACGGGTAGACAAGCTTGCTAATACGGCTTGTGATTCAGACAACATAGCGACAGAGTCATGATTACCAGCCAAAATAATCAGTTGGCAATTGCTCCCTTGTAATCTCGCGATAAAATCAAAATACATTTCACGGGCATAACTTGGCGGTGTTGAGGTATCAAAAATATCACCCGCCACAATAATCGCTTCAATGTTATGCAGAGTAACTTGCGCTAATAACCAGGTAAGAAATTGTTGATGTTCGTTGGCGCGGCTTTTGCCGTAAAAATATTGGCCAAGATGCCAATCTGAGGTATGAATAATGCGCATAAAAACGGTAAGAGACTGTGCAATGGAGAATTATCCGTTAGTTTACCTGAACAGGTAAACTAAGTGTAGTAACGGATATTTTATCTGTTTTTTGTAAGATCCCTTTCGACTCACTAGTAATTAGGTTAAATAGTTTTAAACATCGTTATTTGCTGTATGCGTTAACGAATTCTAGAAATGCTCTATCTGCTAGTGACAAGTAGCCATTTTTCCGCCAAGCCATAGCAATATTAAGATGTACTGGCTCTTCGAACGGAATAGCAACAACACCCTTTTCATGCTCAGTTACCAGTTCCAGCAAGGCTGATATCGAAAAATCATGTCGCACTATGTTCAACATCATTGGCAACAAGTTTGTTTCGAACGATATCTTCGGCTTGAAATTATATTTTTCACAGATTTCATCAATAAATTCTCGATGGAAATATCCGGCTTTAAACATCACCAGATCTTCTTTAAAAAAATCTTCAAATTTTATGCATGACTGTGAAGCAAGAGGATGTTGTTCGCTAACCACTGCCACCATTTGAGAAGTGACCAAATGCTCGGTTTCAAGCCGCTGCGGTACATCTTCGTTATGTATAACGCCTAAGTCTAATTCTCCATCTAACAGCATTTGGCGAATGGACTGTGTTCCGGCTTCAATAATAGTGAGCTTAAGATTCGGGTAGTTTCGTTTAAATGCCATTAATATTTCAGGAAAAAAGTAGGATCCTAACATGCTAGGAACGCCGAGTTTTACTTCGCCTTTTTCAAAGCCTTTCAATTCAGCCATTGCGATATTGGCATCATTTATTTGCTGAAGAATAAGACGAGCATGCTCAAGTAATACTTCACCTTCATGAGTCAGTGTCACTTTGCGTTCATTGCGATGAAATAACGGTAGGTCTAGTTGCTGTTCTAATTTTTTGATAGCAACACTTAATGCTGGCTGCGCAATATGCAACTGTTCAGCAGCCCGAGTAAAATTTTCTGTTTCAACGAGTTTGACAAAGTAAGTCAGTAACCGTGTATTCATAGCTATAACCTTTAGTTATCGTAGTCATAGTTATTATATACTTTAATTATCAAATTAATATTGCTACTGTTTTATTAATTCATCTAATAGTACTTGTTACTAAATAGCACTTTTCGAGCTCGTCACCATGATTGAAATAAAAACCGCCGCTTATCGCCGTGCAAGTTTTGCGTTAGCGTTAGGATCTTTCCTCGTATTTTGTAATTTATACATGTTCCAGCCTATGTTGCCCTTAATGGCTGAAAAGTTTAACGCCAGTGCCATCGAAATTAACTGGCTATTAGCATCATGTACCTTCACCTTAGCGCTGACGTTGGTACCATGGGCTATCGGCTCAGAAATATTTGGTCGTCGTAACGTGATGATGCTGAGTCTTTTCCTATTGCCCTTTGCAGGCTTGGCAATGTTGCTAACAGATTCATTGTTGATGTTAACTCTAGTGCGCGGGGTAATGGGCATCTCGATTGCAGGTTTTGCTGCCGTTGCTGTGGCCTACATGGCTGAAGAATTTACCCCAAAAGCCCTAATGCTTGCTGTTGGTAGTTATATTAGCGCCAACTCTTTAGGTGGGATAACGGGTCGTTTATATGGCGGTTTTATCACTGAATATTGGGGTTGGGAAATTGCGGTCATTGGTATGGCTGTTGCCAGCTTATTCGGTGCGGTCTTAGTAAACCGATTATTGCCTGAACAAAAGTACTTCACCCAAAAGAAAGGACAATTTCGTAACCATAACAGACAGGTGATCGGTCACTTAAAACAGCGTAAATTATGGTTAGCTATGCTGATTGGTGGGTTGAATTTTGCCATATTCGTTAACCTTTACACGGTTATGGGTTTTCGTCTTGTCGCAGCCCCCTATTCACTATCAATCAGCTTAACGTCGATGATATTTTTGTGCTATCTCAGCGGCACCATTACCGCAAAAATCAGTGGTCGTTGGAGCCAAGTATACAGTCCAATAAAAGGCATGCTGTTAGGAACAACCGTCAGTGCGATTGGTATGTGGGTTGCCGCGTATGATTCGCTATACACTATGTTGATTGGGCTATTACTTATCAGCTCTGGTGCTTTTTTCACCCACTCACTTGCGTATGCATGGGTAAGTCAAAAAGCGGAAACGGCTAAAGCAACAGCAACAGCATTATACCTAGTGCACTATTACGTTGGTGGTAGTCTGGGTGGTTTTTACTTAATTGCCTGTTGGCAATATGGCACATGGCATGGGGTACTCGCCGGTGGCATGGTACTGTATGGTCTGATTTATCTGCTTTGTTGGCTTTTACAGCGCAGTACAGTGTCTCAACGTAAAGCCGATGAAATAATCGCGTTAAAAGAAACAAATCCAGTTGTTTAACTAATGTTTTGATTAATTTTTTAACTAATTTCATCATAAAAAAGGATAATATCAGCAAACTATTATTATCCTTTCTTCTATACTTCAAATATTTTTAAGTTAATTAAATGCTTTAAATAGAGCCAAGGCTAGACTTTCTTGTTATCAATAAAGTCACCGCCAATAATAACAACAGATATGTCGAAGGCTCAGGCACATCATTCACATCATTGGCCTCGATTGTACCCACACCAGATTGAACATTACTAAAAGTAAAAGCACTGCCAAAACCAGATAAATCATTATTTAATAAATGATACTGTAACCACGTACTGCGATCACTGCTGCTATAAGGTTCATAAATATCATTGGCAAAATATGTTTGTGCGTTGAGCGCATCTTCTTCACTTTCAAACCACATTATACGACTCATTGAGCCATGATAATAACTCGATTCCGCTATATCAAAATTAAATAAAGTATCGTGTTCAACGGCTGTTAAAGTATCGACTAAATTAGAACTTTCATAGAAAGAATAAAGTGCGTCATACAGCGCTAAATTTATCTCAGTAAAGTCTGACCAAAGTGACGATTGAAAATCAAAAGACAAATCGAAAAAATACCCTGAGTACGCTGGATCATCAAATCGTTGTTCATAAAATTCAGCATCAGTAGTACGTATTTGCTCAGCTTCCTTTTGTATATCAAGATTAATAAAAGTTGATAGTGGGGACCCAGATAACATCACTTCGGTTAATGAATCAAAAGATGTTTTTTCTTCAACTTTTTGTACAAAATCATCTCTTGAGTTTTCATTGCCATAACTTGCAGCAAAATTAGTAGAGAAGTCTCCGTCTGTTATGATGGTTCTTCCTCGACCAGTAATTGTGTTTATATTATAAAAATCACGCTCAATTTTTACTGACATACCTTCTTGAGCACTTCGAGTAAAACTTTGAGTCACTGCATCTAATAACTTTATTTCATATGTACCAACGTTGTGATCCAAGTAAGGTCCATCAGACGAACCTGAAATGCCAATACCTGCATGGTAATCTAACACTGATGCTATCGCTGAATTACTGACAACTGATAATATTAATAAGGCTGTTTTTATTATTTTTGAAGGTAATTTAACTGAGCTAACTACGCGTAACGTCATAAAAAGGTTTCACATTTTTTAATTGATTAAAATTTTGATGACTATAACATCAAAATGTGAAAAAAATAAGGAGACTTAAAATGGTCAGTCCTCTTGTCTCAATTTCATTAAATTACATGCCTGCCTAGATAACTTGGATATTGCGTTAACATCATCTTCAAACGTTTTTAAATTAACGAATTTCTATATCAGGTAACCAACGTTGTACACGTTCTATTTCATCTCGTAAGTCTTCAGAATAAAAAGGCGTATCTAAATCTTCAGGCGGTGCTGCAAGTAGGTTAAGGTCTATTGCTTGTGCTTTACCCAAAATAACGCCTTCTTTTATCATCATCGAATAATAAACACCATTCCAGAAGTTAGCTCCAAATTCGTTACTCTTCTTGTACATAAACAGCAAGTCATGCTCTAACCAACGTAAATCGTCAGATGTGATGGTACGAGGCTGCGGATAGGGATATCGGATATGACACCAGAGCTCTGGCCCTTCTAAACATTTCATCTCTTTCATCGATAAAAAATAATCTTTAAAACGCGTATGATCAATATGTAACTGATACTTAATATTGGCAGATGAAGGTAAAAAATCGATAGTACCAATAGCAATACGTTGCCCGTCTTTAGCGATTAAATTTATTGTCTTAGTGCCACTTAAGGTCGAGGCACTATAACTGACGGATGAAACGAACGTAGCCAGTATTAATGTACTCATGATAAAAGTTCTAATGATTGTGAACATATTAATACTCCTAGTTGGCATTATATTGCTTAACTAAGCTTACCTTTTACAGAAGTTAAGTCCATGACACTTAAGTAGGGTTTTACTCACGATATGAGATTTCCTATCCCGCTTCATATCCCCAGCTAAGTTAAAAAAACAGCTTTAACGCGCCAAAAACTCCCATACCAAAAATGACAATGGCCAGAGTATTTTTTATTTTCAGGCTAAAAATTACCGTGGTAACGCCGGCGATTAAAAAGGGACTGGTAATAAAATCACCATTTGTCTCTTGATGGCCAAGAAAAACAATCGGCACCCACATCGCTGTTAACACAGAAGGCGCGGTATAACTGAGTAAACGTTTTATTTTTGTCCCAAGTTCAAACGCTACTGAGGTTGAGAAAAAGAAGTATCGACAGGTAAAAGTAATACATGTCATGCCGAGTAAGGCTAACCAAAAATCATTCATTAATAGCACTCTTTTCTTTTGTTAAATACCCACAAAACATACCAATAAAGGTGGCTGCAATTAACGCATATTCTTTCATAAATATTGAAAGCACAATCGCACTGACACCACTACTGATAACGGATATTAAAGTCGATCTATTCTTGATTGTCGGAATAACTATCGCAATGAAGGTTGCCGCTATCGCAAACTCCAACCCTAAATGTTCAAGGTTTGGGATATGCTGGCCAGCAACAATGCCTGTAAAAGTTGCAACGTTCCAAAATACATAAAAGGTAATGCCAGAGCTGAGTGCGTAAACAGCACTAAATTTTTTATGCTTCGCCATATAAGCACAGGTTACCGCAAACATTTCATCAGTAAGAAAAAAGGCAATACTACAACGAAGACCTAATGAGCTTTTTCTGACATGTTCTCGAAAAACAGCGGAATAAAGCAAATGTCTGGAACTAATAACAAAGGTTGAGGAAAACATCGAAGATAAAGAGCCAACTGCGCCCATCATAGTTAATGCGGCAAGTTGAGCTGCGCCCGCAAAAATTAACAATGACATAAGTTGCGCTTGTAATGGGGTTAAACCAACAGTGATTGCTAATGAGCCACACAGTATTCCCCAAGGTACCACAGCGAGTGAAAGCGGGAATATATCAACGATGGCTTGATACATAATTTTAAAATCACTTGGGGTAGATCCCCCAGCAATAGCTGTTCTACTTGGCATTAACGCACTCCTTCAATATTTTGAAAGAGTTTACAGGGGAATCGTTTTTAGTTCTTGTACAAAACTGCTTGTTTTTGAAACTTGCTGGGAGAAGTTCCTAAGGCTTTTTTAAAGTGTCTATTAAAATGACTTTGATCATGAAAGCCACAATCACTCGCCACCATAACAGGTTTAACACCCGCTTTTAGTAACGTTTTCGCTTTCTTTAATCTAGCCTGTATTTGGTAGCTATGCGGGGCAAGATCGAACATTTTTTTGAATTGTCTGATAAAGTGGTATTGACTTAACCCTGCAATTATCGCCAATTGTTTCAACGATATATCCTCAGCAGGATAACTATCTAAATACTCTTTTACCCGAAGCAGTTTTGCCTTACTACCCGAAATATCTTTTGGTACATGGCGAAGTGATGAATGCCTTAAGGTTAACCTTAACATCAAGCTATACATGATAGTTTCTGTTAGTAGCTGCGAAGCATTGTTATCTACTTGATTAAATAACAGCCTTAACTGGTCTGTTAATAGCGGATCGTTAATCACTGAAGAATCGAAATATGGTGCAAATTTTCCCTTGTCATACAGATCGTTACTGATATTTTCAAAATGTTCAGGCAAAGGGTACATAGCACGATATTGCCAACCACCCAATGAAGCAGACTCACCCGTATGTACATCGTCGGCATTAACCAAAATAATAGAGTTTGTATCTGCGGTATGAATTTCACCACTACGGTAAAAGCGTTGTGCGCCTTTTTCAATTACACCAATAGTGTAACCTTCATGTACATGTTTAGAGAACGCCTGCCCTTTATAATCGGCACGAACCATTTCAACGCCACCATAGGCATTGGCAAGGGTAAAGTCGGCTTTTTCCTGTGTTTTATTATCCATAGCTAGCAA
>OJBB01000271.1_pt1 | contig 19228 bp, 18 predicted proteins | sample 1590401 | NCBI WGS metagenome assembly OJBB01 (sample SAMN05416789, study PRJEB24817) | seawater metagenome | isolation source: Sea water | place: Canada:Atlantic | collected 2013-07 | reverse complement strand
AACTGGTTCTGTCATGCACTACACATGGAAATGCGTGGCCGTATGTTCGTTGAAGCTTAAGCTTTAACTTAACAAACAGTTAATTACAGATTGAAAAGCCTGACACTGCAAAGTCTCAGGCTTTTTTGCGATATTAAGAACCGGAAACAGGTTCTGTCACGCAGTTAATACACTACAAACATGGAAATGCGTGGCCATATGTTCGTTGAAGCTTAATAAAAGCTTTAGGCGTGATGTTACCGAACAGGTTCTGTCACGCAGTTAATATACTTCAAGCATGAAAATGTTTGGCCGTATGTTCGTTGAAGCTTAAGCTTTAACTTAACAAACAGTTAATTACAGATTGAAAAGCCTGACACTGCAAAGTCTCAGGCTTTTTTGCGATATTAAGAACCGGAAACAGGTTCTGTCACGCAGTTAATACACTACAAACATGGAAATGCGTGGTCGTATGTTCGTTGAAGCTTAGGCTTTAATAACGCTACAACAGTAAACTGAATACAAAAATCGAAAGCCCAAGACTGAGAAGTGTTGGGCTTTTTTGTGATCTTAAGAACAGGAAACAGCTTCTGTCATGCAGTTAATATACGACAAGCATGGAAATGCGTGGCCGTATGTTCGTTGAAGCTTAACCTTTAACTTAACAAACAGTTAATTACAGATTGAAAAGCCTGACACGGCAAAGTCTCAGTCTTTTTTGTGATCTTAAGAACAGAAAATCATTCAGTCAACTCGTCATATTGAAGTCGGTTCAAAACGCGGGATATACGTTTCCCATCTCATCAGTTCACGTTATAAATGTTGTTAAACTGCGAAATGTCGTGCCTAAAAAACATAAAAACAGCTAGCCACGATATTGCAAGGTATTTTATGATTTTATTCTCTATACGAGCCTATAAATGAACCTTATTTAATCGAGATCAACTGATTTTCACCAAATAATGCTATGCTGCATTTAGTTACCCTTTTATAGAATAATTGTTTTGCAACTCTTCAAAAAATCACTTGCCATCTTATTCATCATTAGCAGTTTTTGTGCTCAACAAGTAAGTGCGCAAGAAATTCAATTATCACCTGATGATGATTTACAACAAGCACTTAATAGTAGCCAAAATGGTGATGTTATTACATTAGCGCCTGGAAGTTACTTTGGTAATTTTACCATCACTAAACAAGTGACGCTTCGCAGTAATAAAAGAGGCGAAGCCACGATAGATGCTCAAGGTAAAGGTCATGCCTTAGTACTCAAAAATTCTCACATCACTTTAGAAAACCTCAACATAATCAACTGGGGAGATGATTTAACCGAGCAAAACTCCGGCATTTATTCTAATGAAAAAATCGATAATAACAAAGTCCCCGAATTAATCATTAAAAACAACCTATTAACTGGCGATGGTTTTGGTATTTGGCTTAATCATGTCACCAAAGCTAAAATTATTAATAATAAGGTTAAAGGTAATATTAAACTGCGATCAGCTGACAGAGGCAATGGCATACAAGTAGCCAATGTTACTCATAGTTATGTGTATAACAATGAGGTTTATGAAACCCGAGACGGTGTCTATGTCATCTCAAGCCAAAACAATATTATTGAACAGAACACTATGCACCACTTACGGTATGGTGTGCATTATATGTATTCCTACGACAATACAGTAAAAAATAATATTGCTTACAGTACACGTGCAGGTTATGCCTTAATGAGTTCACGTCGATTAACCATCACTGGCAATAAAACCACGGATAGTGAAGATTACGGTTTCCTACTTAATTTTATTACTCAGTCTACTTTTAGTTATAACCATATTAAAGGCGTGTGGACCAAACCTGAAAACAAAGTACTTGGCCGCGATGGTAAAGGTTTATTTGTTTATAACTCTGGCTACAACACAATAAAGCACAGTATTATTGATACCGCAGAAATAGGTATTCACCTTACTGCTGGTTCTGAGAAAATTAAAATATTCGGCAATAGCTTTATCAATAACCCCACCCAAGTTAAGTATGTTTCCAATAAAAAACAAGAGTGGAGTAAAGACGGTCGAGGTAATTACTGGAGTAATTATTTAGGCTGGGATATGGGTAATGATGGTATCGGTGATACCATTTTTGAACCCAACGATGGTATAGATAAACTCGTCTGGCAATACCCTGAAATGAAAATGATCATGGACAGCCCTGCTATTTTAATTTTACGTTGGGTACAAAGACAATTTCCGGTACTTAAACCACCAGGCGTTAAAGATAGCTTTCCATTAATGAGCGCCCCAAGTTTATCAAAGAACGAGCAAGCTGTTACAGCACCTACCCTTACAAAAAGTAATTCTGCGCAGTCAACAACCACTACTAGCGCAAGCTTGAAGGAATAATTTTATGAGTACTCCACTAGTATCACTAACCGATGCAGGTAAAAGTTACCAGCAACTCGATGCGTTAAAATCAGTAACAATGCACTTGAATCAAGGTGAAGTTATGGGTTTATTTGGCCATAATGGTGCCGGAAAAACCACCATGATGAAGCTTATCTTAGGCGTTATTTCTCCAACTCGTGGCAAAGTTGAAGTAATGGGTATGGCCCCTGATTCAAAAGAAGCATGGCACTGTCGTAGTAAAGTTGGCTATTTACCTGAAAATGTGAGCTTTTATGAACAGCTTACCGGTTTAGAAGTATTAACTTATTTTGCCAAATTAAAAGGCTTCAATAAAAAGCAAGCTATAGATTTACTTGAGCAAGTAGGTATTACTCATGCAATGAAGAGACAAGTAAAAACTTATTCAAAAGGTATGCGTCAACGTTTAGGTCTAGCCCAAGCATTTATAGGTAAGCCAAAGTTATTATTACTTGATGAGCCAACCGTTGGCTTAGATCCAATTGCCACCCGTGATTTCTATAAAACCGTGGATCAATTAAAATCTAACGGGTCTAGTGTCATTTTATGCTCTCATGTTTTACCCGGTGTTGAACAGCACATTGACCGTGCAATGATTTTATCAACTGGACAGTTATTAGCGATGGGAACTTTAGCCGAACTACGCCAACAAGCAGCATTACCTGTTGCTATTAGGCCTTTTGGGCTCAACGGTTCTGTGGCTAAAGACAGTAAACTTAATGGCTTTTTAACGGCTAATTGTCCCAATACTTTATTGGTACCTGAACAGGAAAAAATCGAAGTGTTAAAGCAGCTCCTCAGCCATGAAGGCTTAAACGACTTACAAGTAGAAACCGCCAATTTAGAGCAAGTTTATCAGCACTTTCTGTCGAAACATGAACTTTCTTTACATGGAAGCTCCGCGCAACAACCTTCTACGCAAACACTAGGAGTGCAAAGCTAATGAAACAAATATTAACCGTTGCCAATAAAGAGTTTCACGATGGTTTAAGAAATCGTTGGTTAATTTCTATTACACTCATTTTTGCTTTACTGTCTATTGGTTTGACCTACTTTGGCGCTGCAGCTTCAGGAGCGGTGGGTGTTGCTTCACTTTCAACAACGGTTGCCAGTTTAGCTAGTTTAGCTGTTTTTCTAATTCCGCTTATTGCTTTACTGCTTAGCTACGATAGCTTTGTCGGCGAACAAGAAAGTGGCACCTTGCTTTTACTATTGACCTATCCGTTAAGTAAAAGCCAATTATTATTGGGCAAGTTTATCGGCCAAGGTAGTATCATTGCTTTAGCGACCTTGCTTGGTTTTGGCTCTTCCGCAGTTTTACTGTATTTTCAACTCGGTGACATGCAAGTAATAACGAGTTTTTCAGTCTTTATTGTTAGTGCTATTTTACTGGGCTTAAGCTTTACAGCCATTTCATATTTAATTAGCTTATCGGTCAGTGAAAAATCTAAAGCTGCTGGTTTTGCTTTAATTACTTGGTTCTTATTTGCACTCGCCTTTGATTTAGCCTTATTAGCGTTACTTGTTGGCGTTGAACAAGGTATTAGCCAAGCCGGTCTAACGCAATTAATGATGCTTAATCCTGCGGATATCTTCCGTTTAGTTAACCTTTCAGGACTTGATAGTAGTGATGTGAACGGCGCTCTTGCCGTTGCCATTAATGCTAGCCTCTCACAAGTACAGCTGTTCACCGCTTTATTTGCTTGGGTTATCTTGCCCTTATCCATTGCCATATTTATCTTCAAAAGGAAAAAACTGTAATGTCAGCTATTTTTAAAACCCTCGGTGCACTTTTTTGTTTGATTATCATCTCTGCTTGTTCAGATAATTCAGCACAACAGGACGTTATTCATAAAGCTGTTGCCATAGAAAGCAGTGATGAATGTCATTTATGTGGCATGCTCATCACCAATTTTGATGGTCCAAAAGGTGAAGTCTTCAGAAAAGAGCAAGGTGATAAAGTATTTAAATTTTGCTCTACTCGCGATATGTTTAGCTATTATTTAGACCCAGAAAATACCCGTAATGTCAGTCAAATATTAGTGCATGACATGAGTAAAATGCCTTGGGGCAGTGACAGTATTGATGATAAATATTTTATTGATGCTAAGACGGCTTGGTTTGTTACGGGCTCTGAAAAAACAGGAGCAATGGGAAAAACCTTAGCAAGCTTTAGCTTACAATCAGATGCTCAAGCGTTTGCCGATGAGTTTGGCGGTAAAGTACTTAGCTTTGCAGACGTAAATCAAGACAGTCTTTGGTAGAGAGTCTTTCAAAAGAACCCCATTATAAATGGGGTTCAATGACATTAAAGCTTTTCTACGCGATAACCTTTAGTTTTCAATAAAGTTAATACACTTTTATCTCCTGCTAGATGCGCGACCCCCACTAAAACAAATTCTATATCTGTGCTTTTACCGCTGTCAGAAAACATGCGATCAATATGTGATATCCAAGTGCGATTTCTATCTGTTAGTAGTTTTTTAAACGTTTTAGGATCATCCTTCATAGGCATAATAGCCAACTTATTAAGTTGCTGCTCATCACCTACGCGCCACGCTTTGAGTAAACCGGTAAACATAGCTTTAAAGTCTTTCATCTGCTCAAGGTTTGATTTGATGAAACGATCCTCATCGCCAATCCCCATATCAGCAATCATATTCATTTGAAACTCGGCACTCTCCAAGTAGGCAATGCTTTTATTATCTCTATTAGCTTGTTTGCTATAAAAAATATCAACCCCCTCCCCTGATAACTGTGCTTTTTGCGCCTCTAATAACGCCAGCATGGTAACCAAAAATCCTGGTTTGAAATGTTCAAACATTGCCAAATCTACGCCTAAATTGGAAACGTAATCACTGAGTTGTTGTTGCGTTTTCGTTGTTAAAAAGCTACTGATTGTTTTGCCATGACTATACGTCATTTGTTGCATCATATTCAGTTGAAATTCAGTATCACTCGCATCAGGGAGTTTTGCTTCTAATACTATGCTATCGCTTTGTTTATAAGCTTGTTCAAACTCTTTAGGCAGTGGGAATTCTGACGGGGGTAAAATATGCACTGTACCACCAATAAAAATATGGTCGTTACCTTTACTGACTTTCCAGACGGATGATTGTGCTTGCGCTGTTAACGAAACAAAACTCATTACAATGAGTGATGCGCCAATAAATAGCTGCTTGTAAGTACTTTTAATCATTAAATATCCTTATTCTTTTGTGTAAATAATGCAGCTCAAGGTTAAAAAACGCTGTAATCAGGCTATACCCGTTACCAATCAAGATGCATGTTTCAGAGTGTTTGAGCTATTTCAATTCAAGGCGCTGTGATGAAATAATGGTTTTTCCATTGTAAATCACAGCAACGATGAAGAGATATTGCTCAAGCGCTTCTTCTATGGGTTTAAAATGACTTTATACGGCGTTAAATAATCAAACCATAGAATGACTATGCTTAAATTATTCTCCTTGGCTAAAGTCACTTTAATTCCCACTGAGATCCTGCACTTTGAATGGTAACGGGTATAAAATATTGTCGGTTTTCCTGTTCAAACCTTAAGCCAGTTGTTAGGCTAGGATTTTACTTCTATTGTATTTATTACTTTGTGTTGACTAACTTATGGTATTAACATTACCGATAAAATTATTGCTACTCTGCCTCTTTTTATTAACTTTATCTGGTTGTAGCTCAATGAACAACCCTGTGATTTATCATACTAGTTTTGATTTTTCTAAAGTAAAAACCTACAGTTTTTACCCTAGTGATTCAAACTTTTTTGATAGTCAAAGTTTAAGCCATGCACAGAGAAATCGTATTGAAATCTCGATAGAGAAGAGTCTAAACGCACAAGAATTTGTTTACAGTGACCTTAAAGATGCAGACATCATAGTTACCTATTATCTAGTTAAGGGTAAACGTAAAGATTACCAAGATTATAATAAAGTAGTCTTATTTTGCCCACACTGTTTAAAAGCTAATACTTGGCAACAAGACAACGATGAGTGGTCTATTTATCCAGGTGGTTTGATTATTGATTTAGTCGACCCTAAACGCAATCGTTCGGTGTGGCGCAGTATTTACCCGCTAGATTTCGAACCAAAAGATAACAGCACAATCCAAAATGAAAAAACAATGGAAGCGGTTAATACTATGCTGACTCAATATCCTGAAAATTAAAATCAAGTATAAAAATATTTATTTATCCCAAGCTCTATTCAAGCCGCTTATACCGATTTATAATGCTTCCATTAATATAACATAAGAATCTTACTCCTATATGAACTACCCAGATGACGAAACAGGCCAAGTATTAGCCGAAATGCACCAAGCAGGTATAGACTTGAGCCAATCACATGATGTGGTATTTTTTCATTTGTTTGAAAAAGAAAGCCAAGCACAGGCGATGGTTGATCATATAAAAGAGCACCTACCTGAAGTCAAATGCAACTTACACCCTGATGAAACACCTAATGTTTGGGATGTAGACTGCACAATTAATATGACACCATCACACGAAGCTATTGTTACCCAAGAAGAAGCTTTTGATAAAATTGTTACTCAGTTTAGTGGTTACACTGATGGCTGGGGGATTGAAGCTTAACTTTAGCTTCTGAATCAATATTTATGTTTGCTTTCTATTTTAAAAAATACAGAATGTATGTTGCTATCGCAGCCCAGTCTGTCGCTTTGTCTTTATCTAAGCAACATGGAGTAAGGTTTAACCGACTTCGTCGAATTTTCACCTCGTTAATTATGCGCAGTGTCGATGCTCGTGTGAACCTAACTGGTACTATCGATACTGATACCGACATTTTAATTATTAATCATCAAAGTATGTTTGATATTTTCTCTCTCGAGCAAGTCGTAGGTAATGATATTCGTTTTATCGGCCGAACAGGTATTATGGATAAGTGGCCAGTTTCTCGTATTGTCGATAGAGTTGGCCATATTACTGTTGATCAAAAAGACAGCCGTGCCATCATTAAATTATTGAAAGATGTAAAGATTTGCAAAGGTAAGAAGGTAATTATTTTCCCTGAAGGAACACGCTCACAATCAGGAAAAATTGAACCCTTTGAAGCGGGTGCAAAATTACTGGTTGAAAAGCTTAAACTAAAAGCGCAGCCCGTTGTTATTAAAAACATCTTAGATGTTTATAATGAATCAAGTAAAACGGCGACTTCGGGTACCATTGAAATAGAAGCGTTACCTGCAGTTACCATTACTGATAATTGGTACGATGACATACAAAAGCAAATGAACAAAACGTTTAGCCAGTAGCATTAAAACTCTGGCTAATTAGCCACCATACCCTCTAATTGCGGCAATATGTCACACTACGTAATTGTTTGTAACTGATAAAATTCCGGCACCTTTTTAACTCGTGACAACAACGAGTGACTTTATTTAGCTTGGTGCTTCCCAATGAAAAAATCCCTCTTATTTACCGCTATACTAATGGCGTTCAACAGTTCCCATGCTTATGCAAATATGCAGGAGAATGAAGAAATTGAAAAAATCTCCATTACTGGCTCTCACATCAAACGAGCAGATTTTGAAACTGCCAGCCCAATCAGCGTTATTACAGCCGAACAAATAGCACTGACAGGCATAGTGAATGTTGAAGATTTATTGCAACGTATGCCTTTTTCAGCGGGTGTTGCGGGTAATGCGACTAATGCTTACTGGACTAGTGGCGGTTATGGTACTGCACAAGTCAATTTACGTGGTATGGGCATTAAACGTACGTTGGTATTACTTAACGGAAGACGCATGGTTAATGGCGGCACTGGCGCAAACAGCTCGGTAGATCTGAACACTATTCCCACGGGGCTAATCGAGCGCATCGATATTTTAAAAGATGGTGCTTCTGCTATCTATGGTGCTGATGCAGTAGCTGGTGTGGTTAATATCATTACCAAGAACGACCTTGAAGGTGCTACGTTTACTGCCAAAGCGGGCGCCTCTGATGAAGGTGATGGTGAACATCAAGAATTAAGTTTAAATATTGGTTCATCATTTGATCGTGGTAATTTCGTTTTTAGTGCTAATTACGTAAATACTGAGGCGGTAAGACAATCAGATAGAATTGATTGTGCCAAAACTGAAACTGTTAACGATGATGGTACCAGCCAACTAACTTGTTTTGGCAGCTCATCTACCGAGGGCGGACGTGCTTTACTGGCGGATGGTCAAAGTGTGCAATTTAACCAGAACCCTCAAGGTGATGGAAATAGCTATGAAACTTACGACAGTAGCAAGCATGCCTTTACTTGGATACCTTACTTAAATGCAGTCAGTCCAAGTAAACGAATTAATTTAGCGACAACACTTAATTATCAATTAACAGAACAAATTAATTTCTTTACCGAAGCCATGTATAGCAATCGACAATCTGAACAGATTGTTACACCGAGAAGCATAGGCGGCATTAAGGTTTCTAAGGATTTTACTTACAACCCTACAGGACAAGATCTTGAGCTTACAAAACGTCGTAATACTGAGTTAGGCGCTCCTTTCTTTTTTCAAGAAACTGATACTACACGTCTTGTTTTAGGGCTAAATGGTGAATTCAGTAACGACTGGCACTGGGATATGGCCTATAACTATAGCCGTAATACTGGTAATGATGGTTGGACCTTCGATTTAGATAAAGAAAGAGCTAGTCAAACTCTTGATGAGAACGTTTGTAGTACAGATGCTGGAGCTAGCATTCCTTGTGGTGATTGGTTTGGTGTCGGAGAGTTGAGTCCAGAGGTGATTGATTATGTAAAATATCGTCGTGAAGGTAATGGCGGCAATGAACTCAAATCATTTACCTTAAATCTTACCGGGGACATTACTCAATTACCTGCGGGTACGCTAGCTTTTGCTGCCGGACTTGAAAGTAGATACGAAAGTGGCTGGCGTAATCCTGATTCAACGGTACTACGTAATGGTGGAGAAGATAGCATTAACGGCCATTATGACGTCAATGAAGTCTACGCTGAGTTTTCGGTTCCTTTACTCGCCGATTTACCCTTTGTTAAATCACTTAATGCTGAAGTAGCCACTCGCTATGCTGATTACAGCACCTTTGGTGATAAAACGACTTACAAAATTGGTTTAACTTGGCAAATTATCGATAGCTTAATGTTACGTGGTGTGAAATCGACAGCTTTTAGAGTACCTATGTTAACTGAGCAATTTGGTGGTACCAATTCCGAAAATCTACGCACTATTGATCCCTGTGAAAATGCCACAGGCGATATCGCGGCTAATTGTTTAGCTGATGGCGTTGCAGTTGATTTTGTACAAGATGGAACGACGGTACTAACCTCAGTTGGTGGTAATCCTGAAGTAGAACCCGAATCTGCTGAAACATTAACAGTGGGCGTGGTATGGCAAGCTGATTTTATTGACGGATTGTCAGCAACTGTTGATTATTTTGATATAGAAGTTGAAGAAGCTATTACCTCGGTCAATGGCTCTGATGTCCTTAAACTTTGTTATTCCGACCCTGTCGCCTACAGCGATTATTGTAATAGCTTTGAACGCCATAGTGTTAGTAAGCAAGTGACCTCGCTTAATCAACGTCCTGTAAATGCAGCATGGGAAAAAGTCAGCGGTATAGATTTCAATGTGCAATACCAAGGATCACTGTTTAATTTAACAACTAAGGTTGATTTAGAAGCGACTCATCTACTTAACCATGAGAATCAGCCATTGCCGGGACAAGCGGTCCACGAATTATTAGGTCTGATCACCGAAGATCAGGGCAGCTATACCGAATGGCGTGCCAATTTAGGCTTTACCGTACAAGCAGAAGATTGGGGCACTTACTATGCTATACGGTACATTGGTACCGCGGATGATGCCAACGGTGGTGGCCCTATTGGCAGTTCAGTGCCCAGTACTTTCTATCACGACATTCAAGGCAGTTACTATTTAACTGATGATGTCAGCCTCTCTGCAGGTATCGATAATATATTTGATAAAAAGGCGCCTTTTTTAACTTCATGGAATGATGCGAATACTGATGTGATGACCTATGACTTACATGGCCGGCGTGGTTATGTGAAGGTCAGCGTTAGCTTTTAGTTATACCCGTGACCATTAAAAATGCATGTTTCAGTGGGAGACAAAAACGATTTAGGCAAGGCATTGATTGTAGGAAATGGTTGTTCCATTTTCAAAATCAATAACGACGTATAAATCGTTTTTAGCCCCATCAAAGAAGCGCTTGAGCAACATCACTACATCGTTGCACCTTCTTGTAAGGGAATAACCATGACTACAAAGGTCCGCCTTGTGTTGAAATTGCTCAAGCACTCTGAATCGAGCATTTTGAATGATTACGGGTATAGTGATTTTTAGCTAGTAACGTTTAGCTTAAAAGCATCATCGCAAATGAAGAAAGCCAGTACTGAATGACAGTACTGGCTTTTATTTTGCTTTTTCTTAAGTGATCAGAAGAATCAGATAGCACGTTGATAATGCGGTAATTTATTCTTTCTCTATCGGCTTACCTTTTTCTTTTTTGGGCTTTTCAACAATATGAAAAGCAGGTAAAGAAACATGCCAATAGATAGCCGCTAAGCGTAAGGTCAATGCAGCAGAAATCGAAATAGTCATTGCGTGGGTATCACTCCAATTCAGTGCACGTAATAAAATAAATAAACTGCCCCCTAACATTGCCGCCAGCGCATAAATTTCTTCGCGTAAAATCATTGGGATTACATTACATAAAACATCACGGATCATGCCGCCGGCAATCCCTGTAATGGTGCCTAGCACGACGGCCACAGGAATTGGTGCGCCTAAATAAAGTGCTTTCTGCGTACCTAAAACGGCAAATAAAGCTAGACCTAAGGCATCTGCGATCAATAAACAGCGTTTTGGAATTCGTTTTGGTTGTCTTATCAGCACTATAGTGAGAATTGCAGTCGCTAAAATAACATAGAGATAGTAGGGTTTTTCCACCCAAAAAACTGGCGTTTGTAAAATAACATCACGAATGGTACCACCACCTACAGCAGTAACTGAAGCCAGTACTACAACACCAAAAGGATCAAGCTGATAGCGACCGGCCATTAGCGCGCCTGATAAGGCAAAAACGATAACACCAAAAATATCTAAATAAAATAATAAGTCATTCATGTATATCTATGTTACCTCAAGATGCAGAATTCAGCTGAAATTAGAGACTCACATCTTGAAGTATCATGGGTATAAAGTCCAATTTAGCGGCTAGCTTTGCATGGTAAACTGCCAGCTTAGCGCTAACAGTACCAGTAAAAATAAACTGCTATAGATAGAGAAAGTCACTTTTCGATTTGCTTTGATAATATCGCGTGGCTCGGGTTGCTTGCCAAGATCGTTAAAAGCAGCCTTACGTAATTTTTCTCCTTGATACATAGCCACTCCACCCAGCCTCACGGCGAGTGAAAAGGCATGCACAGCGATATAAAAGTCATTATTAAATTTAAAAATATGACCTCGAGTTAAGCGCCAAAACAATACACTGCCCTTCCCTATCGAACTGAGTAATATCAATAATGACATTAACCGACTAGGTAACCACTGAATAAGCTGGATAAACAACTGACTATAAAAACCAAAATGTTTATATTGTCCTAATTTAGTATTCCAACAATAGTGCATTTCTAGCATTAGTCGGTAACTAAGTGCGCTTAAGGGTCCAAAAGTAAGAAAAAGGAAGCTGACAACATAAATTTGCTGCAAGCTACGAAGTAAGTGCATTTCAATAGCCGCTTTACTTAACCCTACTTGTGAGAGCTGCTCAGTTTCTCGCAACAAAAGTGGTTTGAGGGTTTGTTTTGCTAAATAGTTTTGTTTCGCAACTAACGCTTGTGCAATGCCAACGTTTATTTGTCCTAGATTGAGACTACCTAGCGCAAGGTAAAGTAATAAGCCTTGCCAGACATAATCGACGGCAACAAAGTCAGCGAATAACCATAGGATAATAACTATTGGAACCAATGTGATTAATAAAGCTAAGAGACCAGCAATGATTTGATGCTGTGCACTATTGTTAGTGTTAAGAACCTTAAGACCTAACTGTGCACAATAGAATTGAAAAAAACGTAATGGCTCATGTGTAATGAAATGACTAACTATTGACTTAATGATCAGCACTACCACGAGAATCAACACATGATAGGTAAAAGGCGTTAACTCGGTGAGTGCTGTCATTAATTATCCCTTTATTTTCAGTAAGTAACTTAGGCTTCGCTAAGCACTTTACCTTTAAGTTGACCTAACATATTCAGTACAAGTTGCGATGAGTTAACCGCCGCTGTTTCTAGGTATTCTTCAAAAGTGTGTGGTGATTCTTTACCAGCAATATCTGAAAGTGAACGAATAACAACAAAAGGAGTTTTTAGCTGTAAACAGGCTTGCGCTATTGCAGCACCTTCCATTTCAACTGCTGCCATCGTAGGGAAATTAGCACGTGCTTTAGTGACATCTTCTTCTTTAGTCATGAAGGTGTCCCCTGTAGTGATCAATCCTACGACCGCTTTAATGTTTTCGCCAGCTGTTTGGCTTAATTGTTCAATGCCTTTTTTTGCTGCTGCCACTAAATCACTGTGTGGCATAAATGCCGCAGGATTAGCAGGTAACTGACCTACTTCATAACCAAACGCTGTCAGATCAACATCGTGATAGCGAACTTCTGAGCTCACAACAATATCACCTACTTTTAATGCCGCATCAAAACCACCAGCAGAGCCAGTATTGACAACGTAATCTACTTGAAAACGATCAATTAAAATTGCGGTTGCTAGCGCCGCCGCAACCTTACCGATCCCTGATTGAACAATAACAACATCACTACCGTCTAATTGGCCTTGGTGAAAAGTGTAACCTGCATGCTCTGTGCTTTTAGCATCGATTAATTTTTCTTTTAAAATGGCAACTTCTGGCTCCATTGCGCCAATAATTCCTGCTTTCATGATCATTCCTAACTGTGTTTAATCTAATTAATATATGTAAAAGATAACTGCTTATTTCATTCCACTATGACAAATTGAAATGCTATTTCATTCCAATCGGACCAATTTATTGATCCTATTGGTATTATGCGTATTCCTGCAAGCCGAAGAAAATAAGGTTATCGATAAATTGAATGTTTTCTACCGCTAAAATACTTTCAGTTGTTTGTGCTAACAATAGCGTTGTTAGCGCCTTACCATCACCACCTGTTAATATAATGCGATTAATATCACCTAATTGCTGTGCTTGCTCGATGGCTCGTTCAATCATGCCCAGAGTCGCTGCCCAACAGGCATTATTAACATTATCAGACGTGTTAGCGCCAAATGCTAAGCTAGGTGTTGTCTTATTTTTTGCATGAACCAAAGTGCTATGACTTAAAATGCTGGTAAATAACGCGTTAATACCCGCTAAAATCCAGCCGCCTTGGTGCTGTCCACTAGCTGCCAATAAATCAACCGTAGTCGCAGTGCCTGCATCTATTATTAATACATTCTCTTGTGAATAAAGGTGCATAGTGCCTAACAACGCAAGCCAGCGGTCAATACCTAAGGTCGTTGGCTCTTGATACGCTGAAATTAATGTGTTTTTTTGCTGTTCACTATGCACTTGTTTATAGCTGATTTTTTGTCGTGTACACCAAGTCGCAAGTTCATCGGTTAATGCCGACTTAGCCACATTAGCAACTATGATCTGACTAGCTTGGCTGAAGTATTTAACAAAATATTTTGCAGAAAAATCATCATTGTTTAACTGCGTAGTCGCTGACAATTCACCGCTAATCAGATGAACGTATTTTGTTCGGCTATTACCGATATCAATTAAAAGGATCATTCGTCCATCCTGAGACTGACTTCACCGCCGTAAATAGGTTTAACTTGCCCATCCACCTCTAACAGTAAAGCACCTTGATTATTAACTCCTCGACATATGCCGTGAGTTACTCGTTCGCCAGTAATTAATTTTACCCGCTTATTTAGAAAAGCATCATGAGCATGCCATTCTTCTAACATGGGTACTAAACCCACTTGTTGATGCTGCTGCAATCGCTGTCGTAAACAACGAATCAACTGCGCACTGAGTCCATTTCTATCGATTTTGACTTTACTGTGTGATTGTAGATCTGTCCATTTTTGTTCAATTAATTTTCCGGCTTCCACTGGCATATGTAAATTGAGGCCAATGCCAATAACACAATGGCTCGGCTCTAACGCCTGGCCTTCAAGATCAATCAAGATACCCGCCAGTTTTACGCCATCAAGATAAATATCATTAGGCCACTTCAACTGAACTTGTACATTACTATGGGCTTTCACTGCATCGCTAACCGCTAATGCCGTCACTAAACTTAACCCCATCGCAGCTGATAATCCTTGCTCTAAATACCAATACATAGACAAGTATATTTGCGAACCAAAAGGTGAAATCCACTGTCGACCTCGTCGACCTCGTCCTGCACTTTGATATTCAGCTAAGCAAACTTGCCCCGACGTTACTTGATTAGGCAAGCGCCTCATTAAATAATCGTTCGTAGAATCAATTAAGCTGTGCACTTCAATCAAGGGTAAATCGCTTTGCTTTGTAATCTGCTTTTTTGCTTCATCAGCCAGAAGACTAATAATTTTATCTTTCTCTAACAGGTGCAGCGGTTGCGCCAGCTTGTAACCCTTGCCAGTGACACTGTATATATCTAAACCTATTTCAGTTAGTACTTTAATATGCTTAGCGATAGCAGTTCGGCTGATCCCTAATTGTTCACCGAGCAATTGGCCTGATATAAATTGGCCTGAGGCTAATGATTTAACTAAGTGCTCTTTAACGGCTTTAGTCATCGATTTGACCTCTACTAGAATGGATATCTCCAATTGGATTAATATCGCTTAACGATGAGAAGGAACTCTCACCTTTATGGGTAATCATGCGCACTTCAGGTGTTAAGAATACTGAGAATTTTTCTACTACTTTTCGCTGAATATACTTGGCTAAACTAATAATATCTGTGCCTTGGTCACTGCCATAATTTACTAAAACTAAGGCTTGTTGCTGATGAACACCAACGTCGCCATGGCGAAAACCTTTTAATCCAGCTTGTTCTATTAACCAACCAGCTGCCAACTTTATCTCACCACCTTTCTGTGGATAATGAGGGATTTTGGGATATTGCTGTCGTAATTCAGCAAAGTCGGCTTCATTAATGAGAGGGTTTTTAAAAAAGCTGCCCGCATTAGGTAACTCTTTTGGGTCGGGTAACTTACTACTGCGTAATGCAATGACTTGTGTCATGACTTGCTTAGCAGTGCTCTCTTTTGCAAGAAGATCTAATCCCGCGTACGAAAGGTTGGCTTGCCAGGCTTTCGGAAAGTTAAAAATCACTTGGGTAATTAAACCCTTGTTATAACGTTCCTGTTTAAAAATACTATCGCGGTAGGCAAAACGGCAGGCTTGTTTAGTGAGTGAATGCAGACTTTTACTTGCAAATTCATACCACTGTATTTCTTGACAAAAATCTGCGAATTCCACTCCGTAGGCACCAATATTTTGCACGGGTGCTGCACCAACACTACCGGGTATCAAAGCTAAGTTCTCTAAGCCATAAATACCTTGCTCTAGACAAAAACACACGAGATCATGCCAATTTTCTGCGGCGCCAACCGTAACAACAAAATGGTCGTCTTGTTCTAGAATATTGATACCATTGAATTTTGGCTGAATAATAATGGGTGCTTGAGATTCAACAAACAAGGTATTACTGCCGTCACCCAGAATATAGAAAGTTTCAGCAGATAAATCAGGTAATTGCTGTAATTCTGCCAAAGAGCCTGGGAAATAGATGCGTGAGCAACTCGCCTTAAGATTAAAGCTGTTATTACTTTTTAGGGAGTAATTTTGGTTTGAATGCATAGCCATGAAAACGAATAATGAAAGAACCATTATTGTACTGAAAAAACGACTTAACTCCAATTATTCACAACGATTAACCAAGATAAGGCAACAAAGAATTTCTTGCTACCTTATTTACATGGGTGACTCATTTTATTTATTACTAGTACTTTACTAGCACTTCATGAGTTATTTACGCTTCACAAAGACTAAATGCGCACTAAAACATCGTTTAACGCTAAACGGGATTTTGGTAACTTGGCGTTAAAATCATCTTCAGGGTGATGATAACCAATCGCTAAGGCGACATCACATTGATAGCCATCAAGCTCTCTATTAAACTCTTTGTTTACCAGGTCAATATCAATGCCTTCCATTGGGGTAGAATCAATCTTGAGTCGAGCAAGTATATGTAATGTATTACCTAGCGCTAAGTAGGTTTGTGCTTTGGTCCACATACTGGTATCACCTGTGTCGCTGGTATTAAGTTCAGCGAAAAGGAAGCCACCAAAGGCTGATTCGCGCTTTTCTGGCGCTGTTCGCTTATCGACAATACCTTTATCTACTACTTTGGCATAATCATCACGATTATATTTAGGATTGTAAGCAAATAAAATAACCTGCGAGCTATCAAATACATGCGGTTGATTATAATGGTGCATATTGGCGAATGTACTACTCATACGTGTTTTCGCTACATCGCTTTCTAGCACAACAAATTTCCATGGCTGTGAGTTAATCGACGAAGCAGAAAGGCGCATGGCTTCATATAGGACATCTAAATCTGCCTGAGGAATTTTTCTGGTAGCGTCATACTTTTTTACTGTATGTCGGCTAGCAAGGTCTTCAATAATAGGATGAGTCATAGTGATTCCATTGAGAAAAGTAATATCAACATAAGGTAGTAGCTAAAACACTGATATTCAATGCCGCTAAGGTAAGTTTTTACGTTAGCAGCATATTTACGGACTATTTATTTACGTCAACGACCACACGACCTGTTACGTCGCCCTTAAGTAATTTATCAGCTACATCAATTGAGGCTTCTAAACTAATCACTTCTGCTATCGATTCCATCTCCGTTGCAGGTAAAATTTCAGCTAATTTTTTCCATGCTGCTACTCTATCTGCTCTAGGGCGCATAACACTATCAACACCTAATAAGGAAACACCTCTCAAAATAAATGGCGCAACAGTGGCTGGTAGATCCATACCTTGCGCTAAACCACAAGCAGCCACCGCACCGCCATATTGGATGCTTGCACAAACGTTAGCCAGTGTATGACTGCCTATAGAGTCAATTGCGCCAGCCCATTTCTCTTTCATTAACGGTTTACCCGGTACAGATAATTCTTCTCTGTCAATAATTTCAGTCGCGCCTAAATCATATAAGTAATCGTGTTGTTTACTGCTACCTGTTGAGGCGACAACTGAATAACCCATTAAAGAAAGTAATTTCACTGCAAAGCTACCAACACCACCAGTAGCACCCGTCACAAGGATTTTACCACTTTGCGGGTTAATGCCACTTTTTTCTAATGCTTGAATACATAACATAGCAGTATAACCTGCTGTACCAATTGCCATTGCCTGTAAAGGTGAAATGGCTTCTGGTAATGGAATTAGCCAATCACTGTTTACTTTGGCTTTTTGTGATAAACCACCCATATGCTTTTCACCAACACCGAAGCCATTAAGTAAGACTTTATCGCCAGCCTTGAACTCATCACTTTCACTGTGCTCAACAATACCGCTGAAATCTACTCCTGGTATCATAGGAAAGCTTCTTATTACGGGAGCTTTCCCAGTAATCGCTAACGCATCTTTATAATTAAGCGTGCTATAAAGGACTTTTACTGAGACATTGCCTTGGGAAAAGCTTTCTTCAGCTAATTCAGTGATCGATGTTTTATAGCCATTTTCATCTTTATTTACCAGTAAACATTTAAACATATGAACCTCCAATATAGACCGATCGTCTATTAATTAATAAAAAATTATTTTTTTAACAACAGTAAGTAATGATTGATAAAAAGATCAATCGGCTGAGTTGTTTGTACCAATTTACAACGGCTTACCGCACCTTCCCAGCCAATCCAAAAAAATTCTGCTAGCGAGTGACGCTCTTCTTGTTCAGTATCTGGGCAAAGCACATTGAGGTGATCAGAGATTTTATTTTGCCAACCCTGCATCACCATAATTAATTTTTCACGATGGCTTTCAGGTAAAACCGCAATCTCTTGCTCTAGGTTGCCCACTAAACAGCCTCGATTAAAATTATATCGTTCGATGCCCGCTTTAGCATCCTCAACAAAACTCAGTAATCTTTGTTCAGGTACTAACTGATCATTTTTTAAATGTGAATCAAGCTTGCGACTGAAGTAATTGTCATAGTAATCAATCACCGCTAAGCCAAAGACTTCTTTGTTGGCAAAATAATGGTAAAAGGATCCTTTAGGCACAGACACTTTCTTTAATATTTGATCTAAGCCTGATGAAGCAAAGCCAAATTGCGTAAAGTGTTCAACGCCACTACTGATTAATTCAGTTTTGGTGTTAGTGGTATCTCGGCCAGACTTAGGCGGTCGACCTCTTCGTTTTTTAATGGTATCTAATTGCATAAACCAATATTAGACCGATCGTCTATTTAATTGCAAGTATTAAATTGTCTAAAGAATAAACACGATAATAAGTGCCACAACAATTAACATGGTCAAATATACTATTTTCATGGTCAATTTAACTAAAAAGTTAAAATAGTTTCTTCTACTCGATTTTAATGCAATCAATACAAAATAATATATTCGTTATTTATCAGAAGCTTAAAATATTATTCATCTTTGGCACAGCACTTGTAATAGCTATTACATACCAAGCGATGTTTAACATCCAAATAGAAAAATAGCACTACAACGTAACCAACAAATACAAAGAGAAGAAGGAATTTATTATGAGCACAT
>OJBB01000258.1_pt1 | contig 20387 bp, 17 predicted proteins | sample 1590401 | NCBI WGS metagenome assembly OJBB01 (sample SAMN05416789, study PRJEB24817) | seawater metagenome | isolation source: Sea water | place: Canada:Atlantic | collected 2013-07 | reverse complement strand
CCGTAAGAATGGTTTATCTTGCTAATGGTAATGTAAGAATTGATAAGCAGTTTTAGAATTTGGATACTAGGTTAATACAATACAGGAATGACGATGAATGAAAATAAATTCATACAATTAATTCACGTCATTCCTGTTATCACTTAAGCCAAACAGTTTGGCACTACTCAACTAACGCCAGTCCCGCATTTTCTTGGCGGGAATCCATTACCGTTATCCTAGGTTCAAGCTAAGTGGCAACCTTCAATTCAATAATTTCAGCTGTGTTTTGTTGCAAATGACTGTTAGTTATAAATTTTTATAAACATCTATTGCTTCTTGAAGATCTGAATAAAAGGTTAAGTTGCCTTCGTGCAAGACAATTGCACTATCACAGAATTCTTCTATTTCTTTTATTTCATGGCTAACCATAATCACGCTAGCCGTTTTGCTTTTATCTAATAGCGCTTGTCGTGCTTTTTTACGGAATTTTTGGTCACCTACAGAGGTTGCTTCATCGATCAAATATACTTCAAAATCAATAGCAATACAGCAGCCAAAAGCCAAGCGAGATCGCATTCCACTGGAATAACTTTTTACAGGCAGATCGTATTTAACACCTAATTCAGCAAATTTTTTTACCTTTTCTTCATACTCATCTAAGTTATCTACACCATTTACACGACCAATAAAACGAGTATTTTCACGCCCAGTCATCTGCGGATGAATACCCGTTGCTAACGCGACTGGCCATGATATAGCTTTATTCGTAACGACCTTCCCTTTATTTGGATACTCACTTCCCGCAAGCATGCGGAATAAAGTTGACTTACCTGCGCCATTTGACCCCAATATACCTATATTATGTCCTTCAGGAATGGTGAAATTAATATCCTGAAAAATATATTGATTGCCTAACTTAGATGCATAATATTTAGTTAGATTTTGAAGTTTGATCATATATATCTACTTTCTAAATAATCGAATTAACAAAACTTGATAAGTTTGCTTTACTTTTTTTAAAAGCAACAATAAGTGCTGATATATCGTGAGTGGTTGTCTTGTAACTTTACGCTGTTCATCAATGATATCTATTACTCTCTCAACGGTACACAATTCACGTGAGTAGGGATCCAAATATTTGGGGTATAAAATCAGAGTACCTGCAATCAGCTCCTCTAATAGCAAAACTCTCTTGCGTCTTACACAGTTTTCCATATCAACCGTTAAGCCCCACCCTGCGTAAAAGGGCATTCCATACGTTATAACTTTCTTTCCTCTCAATAAAGCTTCAAACCCTGCTAAAGAAGTGATGGTATGTACCTCATCAACAATATTTATCATTTGGTCAATTGAAACATCAGTGATTATAAGATCGGCTAACTCTGACAAATCCAACGTCCAATTACCGTGGTCTCGTTCTCCAACAACAACATCTGGGTGAGGTTTATAAATAATATAAGCATCAGGATTAGCTTGACGAACTTTCGTTAATAACTGTTGGTTTTTTTTTATAACAGGAGAGCCAAATTCAATTGACGCATCGCCTTCAACTTGTCCTGGAACTAGAATAATGACTTTATTTGAAGGTAAAATAATGTTTACATCACCACCAACATTATATTTAGAAATGCCAAGTCTAATTAATTCATTTTGAACATGACTTGCACGATCACACAAAGCTTTATTAAATAAAGTATGATTCAAAATATTTTCGAGGTCTGAATTTTTTGTTGAGTCAAAGTAGATCCCTGAATAATCAAAAACTAGAGATAATGGCTGATTAAAGTGAACACCTAAACCGACAGAGCGAATAAAGCCATCTTCAACACAAATGACATTGTTACCATTGACATGGCTTTTCTTACCCCATGTAAGTACAGTCGATGACAAAGGGCTGTATTTAAACTCTAACTCTTTTAAGAATCTAAAAATAAAGGCATACCTGATAATTGAGATGCCTTTAAATTTAACATTTTTCATATTTAATTTTACAAATTATAAGTTATAGGAGATTGTATATTTTACAGAAATAGCCGCGTTTACTTCAAAAATGACAGTTTAGAAAAATCCATGTTTCTCTATTATTTCGTCAACGTCTAATCCCAAAGAAATATCAACCAATAATTTTTTTTCTGTCGTTATCTTTTTAATCACTTCATTTATAACTAAATCTTCTATCTCTTTAGGTACAACAACTACACCTTCTCCGTCAGCAAATATCAAAGAATCAGGAGAAACATTAACACCAAAAATAGTTACCGTTTTGTTTATTGATGCTGTTGTAGCTCTATTTTTAACATCTTGGCATGTGCTGCCTGTTGAAAATACAGGAAAGCCGAGTCCTTTTACTTCTGTTTCGTCTCGTGTTTTACCTCCAATTATAGCTCCACCAGCCCCTGACCTAACGGCTAAATTTGCATTAAGCTCACCAAAATAAGCATAATTAGCTAATTCATTTTCAACCACAATAATGTCATCAGTAACAATGCTATTGTAAGAATCCAAAGCTTGATATATACCATTAAAGTTTTCACCATCTTCTAAACGCCTAAGCTTTAAAGTCTTAGCTCGTCCTAAAATTTTACTGTGAGAAATATTGGGGGAAATCCCTTTAATAATTTGGTCTGGATAATTTAAATCATCCAGTATATCAGAGAGCATAGGGCTACTTAACATCCCTTTAAGGTTCCTTAATAACTTGCGTGATTTTTCTCGCATTCCCGCGGCAATAAGTTCAGCCAATTTAAAATCTTCAGGCCAATTAACATCAACAGCTTCAACTGGTGATGCAATTAACATAAATGGAGATTCACCAACTCTTCTTTGAGTTTTAAGGGCTGCTTCTTTTCTTATAATATAAAGCCCCATGGTTTCAATTATGGTGCTAGGTAAGTCAACGCTGTTGGGGATAGCGTTAATATCATAATTTGACTTCCCTTCTGACCAAGTATATTGTTTTTCATCCTTGACCAATACAACAGAGTCAAATGAAGAGTCCTCTTCTAAACGAACAAGACCTTTAGCAATAGTATCCAATTCAATGAACGGGCTAGTACATAGCATCTGAATATATATGTCTGCATCTGTGCTATTTACTTCATTCATAAACAATTGATTGCCGTCTGTATTATTATTTGCTAGTTCAGGATTTCTCTTTAGTACACTACACCCAACCTCATTGGCAATAGCTATAATTTCTTCAGATTCAGTATCTAAAAAAACTTCATCAATAAAATTACAGGAAACTAATTTTTCTAGCGTATGTAAAAAGAGTTCTTTACCATCCAATAATCTTAAGTTTTTATTTTTTATTCTCTCACTTTTTCCTTTCACTGGCACAAAGGCAACAACTCTCATTACTTTTCCTTTTCCATCTCTATTGTTTTTTCAACACATCTATTGATAGAGAGAAAGTAATCATTTAAATCACCTTGTACTATATCATTGAAAGACCGATCTCCATCTATAAGATCTAAGTCAAAAAGTCTTTTAAGATTATTGAAATTAAAGAATATATCGTGAATAGCCCAAGAATTAATTACTTTGGAAATTCCGGCGACTGAGGAGTTATAACCAACAGAATGAAATGGGTAAGAAGTAAATAAATCAACACCCGTAATAAATATAGATTTCACCCCGTAAGACAGCATATCATTTATACACCTTGGTACAGCCAGTAAAGCAGACTGAAAGCAGAGTAAAAATGGTGCATTGGAAAATATCTTTTTTAATATTTCAGGAGGAATATCGATACCATCACGGGATGGCACAAAACCATTAACGACGACAACAAATTCATTTTCATTCAATAATTTAATAATTTCGTCTTTATACTTGATAAAGTTATATTTGTTATAGTAAACGATATCACTATTTTCTGCTTGTTCTTTGTTGGTTACATTAAATCTGACTTTTAATGCCCCCTTTATACATGCACTATCTTCTGACTTAGGTCCTAATATAGCAATGTCTCTATTTTTACAAAGTTCACTTAAATCATTAACTTTCGAATTTAAATCTTGGCCTAATAATAATTTAAAATTTTCAATTATCATCTGCTGCATATTAACTTCTTTTTTCACTATAAAAGTTAAACTATTTATCTTTTTAAGACCTTCGGTATAACGTCCTAAGAAAGTTAACGCTTGGAAGTATAATAAGTATTCAGAAAAAATAGGATTTTCAGGTAGCTCTTCTATAACACTTTTTGCCCATAGCAATTTCATATTATGGCTAGAGCTAAATTTTTTTCCATTAAACAATTCAGATACAGCAATCTTCCAAGGAAATAATTTATCTGTTGGTATTTCTGATTGAAGGGCCTCTTGTATAATAATTTTGTTAGTCAATTTTTAACTCTCTTATTAATGAACAAAAACCTAGTCCTTAATGATATAAGATGGCGCATGGGAAAAAGGAAACTTCAAAGGTGTTTCTACTTTATCTTCAAAGAAATCATCAATAGCTTTTGTGGCTCCAGGAAATATTCCATAATCATCCAGGATCAAAATGCCTCCTTTCACTAAACGTGCATAAAAATATTGTAAAGAACATTTACTCGGTTCATAAATATCTACATCTAAATGTAGCAAGGCAATTTTTAATTCTGGATGCTTATCAATATAATCAGGCACTGTTTCTAATATATCCCCCTCTATAAGCTCAATCATATTTCCGCATTGCTTATTGTCTAATACTTGCTCTAATTGTTCTTTTGAAATACTTTTATTACCCGCTTCACCTATAAAAGAAGCAAGTTTACTTTTATCTTCTATATAAGTTGATTCTGGGAATACATTAAACGTATCAAAACCAATAATTTTACGAGTACCACTAGACTCAAATAACTCTCTAAATATTGCCAAGCGAGTGAAAGATGCCCCTTTAAAAACGCCACATTCAATAATAACACCCGGTAATTTTAATGCTTTTTTATATAGTTCATAGTGGGCAATCAATTTACCAACCCTACCTGGTGAACACGTCAAATAGAACCCGTTCTCAAAATCATAGGCCATTTTTTTATCTGGAATATCAATCATTTAAAACCACTCACTTTTAAATCCCAGGTCTACTCAATAAAACCAAGAGATAATGGCGTACCACGTTCTATATCTTGATTAGCTACTTTACCAAGCACCGATTCATAATGCTTAGGCGCTAAACCAAAGCCAGGACGAATACTGCGCACATTTTCAGAAGTGATTAGTTCGCCTTTTTTTACATCTTGTATAATATACAAAGAGCGACGAAATTTAACATTACCTTTTTCCACATCAGTACGCTCATAATTCACTTCGCCTAGCGCTTGCCATGCTGTTTTACTGTCTTTACACAATTGAGCCAACTCAAAAGGCTCTAGTGAGAAGCTATCATCAACACCACCGCCACTTCGATCTAATGTAAAATGCTTTTCAATTAAACACGCACCAAGTGCAACGGATGCAACTGCTGTTGCATTATCAATGGTATGATCAGATAAACCAGACAGTACTTTAAAACGTGAAGAGATATCAGCTATTGTACGAAGGTTATATTGCTCAGCAGGTGCAGGGTAACCACTTACACAATGCAATACAACTAGCTCTTTACACCCATTTTCATAAGCGGTATCAATTGCTTCTTGTATTTCTTTCTCGTTTGCCATTCCTGTAGACATAATCATCGGTTTGCCCGTTTTAGCGACATATGCTATTAAAGCTAAATCAACCAACTCAAACGAAGCAATTTTATAAGCAGGAGCATCAAGCTCTTCTAATAAATCAACAGCTGTAAAATCAAAGGGGGAACTAAAAATGGTGATACCTAGCTCTTTTGCTTTAGCGAATAGCAACTTATGCCAATCCCAAGGCATGTGCGCGCCTTTATACAATTCATACAAAGATTGGCCATCCCATAAGCCGCCATGTATTTGAAAATCTTCTTTATCACAATCAATAGTCAGAGTATTGTGTGTATAGGTCTGTAATTTAATTGCATCCGCACCTGATTTTTTTGCCTCTTCCATTATTTTGAACGCACGGTTTATATCACCATTATGGTTTGCTGACAGTTCGGCGATAATATAAGGGGGGAAGTTAGTGCCTATTTTACGTCCTGCTATAGTAATAAACTCATTCATCATTCATCTCTCTCGATTCTTATTTTATACTTTTGACCACTTACGACAAAAAATGCTGGAAAGCGATCAGGATCACAAACTCGTAGCAAATTAAATTGATCAGCAATAGAGCCAGATATATCTAATTCACTATCTTGAGGGGTTCTTTTACGGTGGTAACTAGAGGTTTTTTGTACCTGTTCCTCTGCAATACATGTTTTGTAATTATTACAAGCCCAAGAGATTAATTCTAACTCAGCGGTGAATAATAATTCATTGATTTCATTGTATAGTTCACCACCATTTAATGGGATATATTTTTTTTTCCAAATACTTCCAGTATCAACGCTATCTTCTGCTTCTAATAGTGAAAGAATTAATTGATCCTTTCCTTTAACTATATCCCATATATGAGGACTCCAGCCACGACCTTCGGGCAAGTCGCTAGCATGGAGTACTAGGGTATGTAAAAACTGCTCCCTAATACGTTGATTTACAATTTCTGAACAAGATATGAGGAAAAGAATATCTCCTCCTTTTTCGATCTCACTCACATAGTTCAATAGCCTCACATCATAAATGTTAGAATTATTTTTCACCCATTCGGCTAAGAATGGGAATATTGGGTGATTAACGTCAGTACAAAGTAGAGTAATTTTTGTCATAAAGGATTCTTATAATAATTCTTGAATATACTGTAGAACTCGCTCACTTCCTAAGCCATCGCAAAGTTCTAAATTTGTATTGTGGTATGTTTTCCAAGAAACCACCAACTCTTTAATTGCACTTACCAAATTATCTTCTATTTCAGATAATTCTACTTTAATTGCCGCTTCTGCTAGTTCTAAGTTATTTGCAATATCTCTTTGATTTTCGGCTATTGGTACTATAATGCTAGGAATGCCAAGACACGCTCGCTCCCAAGAAGTGCTCCCTGGCGCCCCAATAGCGATACAGCTGTTACTCATTAACTCTGCCATATTATCAACAAAATCAATATGTTTTATCTTGTTAATATGTTTTAAGCACAATTTACTGACTTCATCATAGTGTGGGGCTTTAGGGCTTAATAAGACGGTTATATTAAGATCTAATTCATTTTTTTCAGAAAATAGCACCTCTAATATTTTAAGAGTCGCATTAGGGTTATCTATACCCCCCATTGTAACAAGCACTTGAATTGGATCAGCGAGTTCTTTACGTTGTTTCATAACCTCATTTCGATACGAAGAAAATAGGGGCTTTAACAAAGCAAAATCACAACCTGCTAAAATAGTACTCAGAGGATTTTTCAGTTGATAATCACTAATATTCCGTAACAACGTTTGATCAATAATGATGTCCGCTTGGTGGGTTCTGACTAAATCATCAATGACAACTAATCTACAAGTATAATGAGTTCTTACTTTACTTTCCCATTCTTCATTTAATCCATAATGGTCAACTATAACCATATCTATATTTTCAATTTTATCAAATAGATCTTGGACGTCATCTTGCCATGACACTTGTAACCAAGCAGCGTAATCAGAACTACTCAGAGGCTCTAACCATATCTTAGGGGCTATAAGTTCTTTTACTATAAATCCCTTATTCCGTACAAATTCAATTAAGTCACCTTTCTGAGGTCTAGAAGCAAAATAAATTTCATGACCTTGATCTCTTAGCGAATTAGCAAGAACGAGACACCGCATCACATGACCGCTGCCTATATGTATTGAAGCATCAACTCGAATAACAATATTCACATCAGTACCTATAACACGCTAAATAATGTTTCAGCCAAATCCCAATCTTCTGGCGTATCGATATCCTGAACACGTTTTCTCGGTAATATAACGGCTTTAGAGTGTTCGGAGAAAAAAGCTTTACCTGTTAAGAAAGCTGTTGCTTTCCCCCAATAAAATTGGCCCGCATCATGATATGCTTCAGGTAAGTCTTGAGAGCGAGTATTAGCATGTTCAGGAGAAAACATACTAACAGATCTATTTCCATCCACTGTTATTGCTCGTTGAATTGGGAACGGGAATGTTGTCGCGCTAAAAGCATACTGCACCTCATTATCAGACAACTCAGTCAAACCACTTTGAATATACTCCGGAAGGATAAAAGGTGCAGTTGCATAAATACAGCACACCTTGTCAATTGCCCATTGCTGCTCTTGACACCAAACTATAGCATGTTGCATTACATCTAGTGTTGTAGCAAAGTCATCGGCAAAATTACTAGGTCGTATAAAAGGAACCTCAGCGCCAAAAGCCTTTGCTACATTTGCTATTTCTTGGTCGTCTGTAGAAACAATTATTTTGTCAAAACAACCCGATTTTTGTGCCGCTTCAATTGAATAAGCAATCATCGGCTTGTCATGAAACAGCTTAATGTTCTTTCGAGGTATACGCTTACTGCCACCACGAGCAGGAATAATTGCAATATTCATCGTTAGTCCTTTAATACTTTACTTAACACAGCGATGACTTCACCTTGCTGCTGCTGGTTCATCAAATGAAACATAGGTAACGAGATAGCTTCTTGATAATAGTTTTCAGCAACCGGAAAGTCGCCTACTTTAAAACCAAGATTCTGATAATAAGGCTGAATATGTACAGGAATATAATGTAAGTTAACTCCAATACCATTTTCTCGTAACGCATCAAATACTTGCTTATGAGTTTTCGTTATCTTATCTAACTGCAAACGAATTACATATAAATGTAAACCCGAATATGTCTCAGGTAACTGATAAGGCAATGTTATTGGAAGTTCTGAAAGTTCATCATTGTAGCGTTTTGCTAAAACATGGCGTGCAGCAACAAATTCACTGAGTCGAGTCATTTGCGATACACCTAATGCGGCTTGTAACTCCGTCATTCTATAGTTGTAACCTAACTCCACTTGTTGGTAATACCAACCACCATGAGATTCGCTAACCATTAGGTTAGGATCACGTGTTACGCCATGACTACGGAACAAGTTCATTTTTTCAGACAGTGATGCATCATTAGTTAATGCTGCACCACCTTCTGCTGTTGTTACAATTTTAACAGGATGAAAGCTAAATACCGTGATATCTGAATATTTGCATGAGCCGATCGGAGTTTCAAGATAACTACCACCAATGGCATGTGATGCATCTTCAATGACTTTAAAGTTATACTCTTTAGCTAACTTGCTAATTGCACTCATATCACAAGGCTGTCCGCATAAATGAACAGCAACTAAAACTTTAGGTAACTTCCCCTGTACTTTAGCTGCAACTAGCTTTTCTTCTAACTTAGCTGGGCAAAGGTTATATGTTGCTGAGTCAATATCAACAAAATCAACCTCCGCGCCACAATATAACCCACAATTAGCTGAAGCAACAAAAGTAACCGGTGTCGTCCAGAGTATATCTCCGGTTCCTAAACCAAGCGCTAAACATGCAATATGTAAAGCCGATGTTGCGCTATTTACAGCCAATGCATGCTTTGCCCCAGTAAAATTCATTAATGCTTTTTCAAACGCTGGAACTTGTGGACCTTGCGTTAAAAAATCAGACTTTAATACATCAACTACCGCATCAATATCTTGCTGAGTTATTTCCTGTTTACCATAAGGGATCATTATTAAGCCTTAAAAGTTGGATCAACATGATCAACGATCAATTGACGTAAACCTTCAATTGTTTCCCACTGAGTATTGGTACCCGAGTTATATTTAAAACCAAAAGGTACTTTTTCTCCATTATGATGTTTTGCATACTCTTCTTCTGTATAGGTATATGAAACAGATGGTAGAATTGCATAATACGGACCAATATCAATGGTGTTTAGAGAATCTGTATCAGTGATCATTTCTTCGTGAAGCTTTTCACCAGGACGAATACCAACATCACGTGTTTCACACTCTGGTGCTACTGCTTCAGCAATGTCTAATATTTTGTAAGACGGGATCTTAGGAATGAAAATTTCTCCACCTAAGTGGTTGCCTAATGCAAACATCACTAAGTTTACGCCATCTTGTAATGAGATATTAAAACGCGTCATATCTTTATGGGTAATTGGTAGCACACCGTCTTTACGTTTATCTAAAAAGAAAGGAATAACAGATCCACGTGAGCCCATTACATTACCATAACGCACAACACTAAAACGAATATCCTTTGAACCACGGATATTGTTGGCAGCAGCAAAAAGTTTGTCAGAAGCTAATTTAGTAGCTCCATATAAATTTATAGGCGCACAAGCTTTATCGGTAGATAGCGCAACAACATCTTTAACACCGCAAGCTAACGCTGCGTGAATTACATTTTCAGCACCATCAATATTAGTTCGGATACATTCAGTCGGATTATATTCAGCCGTATCTACTTGTTTAATTGCAGCTGCGTGAATGATAACATCAACGCCTTCACATGCTTGCGTTAAGCGATCTTTATCTCGTATGTCACCAATGAAAAAACGTAATTGGGGAAAGTCAAATGATGGATATTTTTGCTTTATCACTGACTGTTTCAGTTCATCGCGAGAATAAATAATAATTTTTTTAACATCTGGGTATCTATTTAAAATTGTTTCAATAAATTTTTTACCAAATGAACCCGTACCGCCTGTAATTAAAACTGTTTTATTGTTTAACATGATTTTCCTTATTTTCCTTAAACATCAGCCTATCTGGCTGACAGTATACTTATAATTAAAAATTTAAATTTATTTTAAGTCATCAACTTAATTGGTTTTCTATCTATATACATAGATTTTTTCATCACGCTATTTTAGAAACTTTATTGGTTTTACTATCTCTGATTTCAATAAGTTTGCTTTTTAAGTTATCAACCAAAGACAATTTATCTCCAGGGATATTTGCCTCGACATGTTCAATAGAAGAAAACCAAATATCTTGCTTAGTATCAGGAGCACTACGCCATTTTATTTCCGCAGAATTTGATAGCAATAGTGTATCAACACCTAGCGCCCCTGAAAGTTCAGCCACCGAGGTGCAAGGTGCAATTACCAAATCCAAATTAGTCATCAAGGCAGCTACTGACTCAAAATCATTATATTGATCTATCTCAGTTAAATTTATCATTTTATTTGGAAAGTTTTTATCAACCCAATTTAACTCTTCGATACAATCGTCGTATTGCAAGTTGACAAAAGTAATACCTTCTAGTTCAAAAATTGGTGCAAGTTGCTCAACTTCTAAATAGTGCACGTTTCGGGTAAAACCAGAGAGGCTACTACGCCAATTAATTCCTATTAACATTTCATTTTTAGGTAACTTTTTATTGATTTCATGTGCTTTATCAATATCGGCTAAAAAAATAGGCTCGCCAGGAAATTGGTTTCTTGATGTTCTGTATTTAGATATAAAGTCCGTTACACACAACGTATTACTATTAATAATATGTTCATGTAATTGATTATCCATGACACTACAAAAAGTTGATGTAGGTAAATCATTATAATCTTCATAAACATAACCATTAACTGGACTAATATTTCTTGTTCTTCGCACCGAAATAATTTCAATATCTTTAAATGATCGAGATAACAAACTAAACAACCTTTCTTCACAGCTTATTTTTATATTGGGATAATCTTGCTTTATATCTTTATAAATTGATGCAAATCTAATTTCATCGCCAGGACCATAAACAGACAAAATTAGTAACTCAGTATTTTTATCTTCCGGCGGTGATGCTAAGAAGTTACGAGGAAAAAAACTAGCTAAATCTTTTCTGAAGTTTACAGTTAAATAACAAGCATAACCTTCTTCAATTTTTCCCGCACCTAAAAAAGATGGTAATAATATTGATTTACAAACAGGAAGGTTATTAACCAGCAAAATATCATATAACTCTATTGCCTCAACATACTTACCCCGTATATTAAAAATTCGAATTAATTCACGAGCGACGCTTAAAGAAAGAGAATTAGTTATTCTTTCCTTTAACATTTCTTCCGATCTGGCAAGATTACCGTTCACAGAGAACAATTTAGACAAAGTAATAATTACTATGTCCGAATTATCTCCATGATCTATCATATAAATTAGAATCGATTCTGCTTTTTCTACTTCCCCTATTTCAAGGAGATAATTTACAAAGTTTATATTATGTTTATACCCTAAAGAGACTGAGGAATTAACAATGGTTAATAATTCTTTATCTATAGCGCCTTTCAAAGCTAAATCATTTAAAAGTCGAAGAGTTAGTTCATGAAGCTCAGGTTTTAATGAAAGAACATCTACCGCTAACTGCTCCATATTATTATTTACAAAACCACCACTTTCGAAATGTACTTTAAATAATGAGGCAATCGCATTTTTATTACTTCCTTTAATATTATGCTTCGTAAGCAAGTTAAGTATTGATTCTGCTGTCTTATAATTAAACGTTTTTTCGCTAACCTTCGCAACAGCAATTAGTTCTGCATGACTACCTTCTCCACTCATAAAAAGTTTTGATGTTGCGTCAATAAGTAAAGTAAAATTCAGTGTATCAACCGCAAGTGAAAATTCCGTTTTTACAAGTTTTAATTTTTGTAAGCGAAGATCCTCCCTCACTATCTGTGCTTGGGGATCATCATCTTCACTTGTGTTATCTTCATGTATTTTTGTCACTTGTTTTATCTGATCTAATCGATCCGAGCATATTTTTTTCGATAACTCATACTCCCCAACATCGGCTAAAAGCCTAGCTTCATACATTGTGGTATCAAAATCACAATATTCATGAATTAGTAACAATAACTTATTAAACAAATCATTGTTCATGGAACCTTGTAGTGAATTAAGAATACTATCAATATGTGTGCTAGCTCCTCTTCCAATCACTAAACAGGCCATTAAGAAGTTATAAGTATCTGAACCATAACTGATTAACGAATGAAAATTTAACTTCCCATTAAAACTTTCTATTTTATTGTTGATAATCTTACAAATAAACTCATCTGTTGAATCAGCTGAGACTGAATTAATAGCCCTTTTTTTCATTATCTCAGCTGTACTAATTCGCTTATCAGATTTAATCTTATATCCCGAAGACATTAGTCCAATATAGCTATCATTTAAATCAGCTAAATAGTTAGGGTATAATAAGTAGCTACCTGCAAATAATTCTAATAGAGTCAGGTTAGCTGTTCTACGTTTTATTTTCACTCGATCATCGGTCAACCCCCAACCAGCATAAAAAGGAGCTCCCACTACAGTAACTTTTTTACCATGTAACAAGGCTTCAAAACCAGATAGTGAAGTAATGGTATATACATGGTCAATTGATACTAATGAGTCAATAAACTGTTCATCTGGCGAAACAACCGTTGCGATACGCTCAATACGTTTCTTTTTAAAACGACTTTTTTGATACCCTTTATAAATTTCTGGATGAGGACGATATAATACTTCCGCATCGGGATTTTCAAATTTAGCTAATTTTACTAACTCTTCTGCAGTCCACTTATCAGGGTTCCCTAAACGTATTGATGCATCAGAATCCACTTGTCCTAAAACAACTATTCGTTTTTTTGTCTTTATTTTATCTGTAATACGAAAGGTACTATTTGATGGTGGATTATATTTTGATAATTTAAAATCAATAATCGTATCAAGTGCTTTTTTCGCTTTGGTTAACAATTGAGTGTTCACTTTAAAATTTGTCAAATTCAAAATATTCTCAACATCTGAAGGCTGAGAACAGTCATAATAAAAACCCGTTTTATCGAGAATCAAAGAATATGGTGTAGCATGTGAAGCACCTAAAGCGGAAGAGCGAATAAAGGCATCCTCCATACGCCACAGAGGAATATTTTTATATTTAGCATATCGTTTAGCTGAACGGCGCTCATTAAAGCCCCAGGCAATAAAAACACTATTGCTATCTAAGTGTCCTTTCAAATTGCGAATTGCCCTGAACCCTCTCATTCTTCGTGGGACAAATAGAGTACGGTATTCTGTTAAATAATCACTAGTAAACCCTAACTTCCAATCATTAAAGCCCCACATAACAGCGATCGGCTTATATTGCGCATTCTTCCAGTTACTTCCAACTAAATAGAAACTTTCGAATCCTGTTTTTTCTTCTCCATATAATTCAAAAGGGTCATGTTGAATAAACGGATAACTCTCTGATTTTGGCTTTTTATTTTTTAAAAAGTTAAGAACTCTGCTGTCAAAGAATTTAGCAATTTGCTTCTTATGCTTTGTTACTTTATTTCTAAAAATCATGATAACTCTTTAATAGTGGAAGTAATTATACGAACGATCGTAAATATCATCAGTAAAATGATAAATGCCAAAAGCATGTTATAACCTGCTTCAGGGTATTGATTATTAATTGGATTAGTAGGTGTTTGTACAATCACTAAATGCTTTAACTGGCGGTAGGCTTCTATACGAGATTTTTCCATAGAAATTTCCGAAGATATATAGGCTTTTAAACTCATCTCTAACCCAGTTTTTAAGTCTGAATACTCTGATAATATCGTACTGAGTTTTTCCCCTTCATCTTTAGGTCCTTGACTCAATCTTTTTCTTTCAACATTTAATTGTTCATTTAATGCTTTTATTTCTGTTTTTTTAGCTCTAACCATTGGCGAATTATCAGACATGACAGATTGTAAAGCCTTTAGTTCCACAGCTACTTGTGTCAAATTGGATTCAAGTGAATATGTAATGCCTTGAATTGCCATTCCTTCAGCTTCAGGATCTAATAAATTATATTTATGCTGAAACCTTAACAAATTAGATTTTGCTTTACGTAATTTAGATTCAGTAAGTTCATGTTCTTTGTTTATGAACTTTAGTTGAGACTTAGCAAGTTGGTGTCCAATAGAATTTATAAATTCTTCAGAGTGCTTTACGATTTCGGCATTTAACTTTCTTGAATATTCAGCATCATATGATTGTGCCTTGATTATCACTGCTCCTGAAAGCTCTTCAATTTCTACATCTACCAGTTGAGAATAAACATTATATAAATCATCCTTATTATCGATGCTATATAGCTTTGATAAATATGATAACTCTTCTGAATCAAAATGCTCGGATAACTTTATGGCTTTCTCCAGATGTTCAACCATATCAACAGATTCAATAAATAGTTTGACTAATTGTACATCTGAATTATTATTATTCGCACCAATACCACTTAATAAAGCCATCGATGGATCCATAGTAGATAGACCATCGGGCTGTTTGACTATTATTGCAGATTGGCTTTCATATCGAGGAGCCGAAATAAATAGTTGATATACTGAAAACAATATCCAAGGTATTAATACATAGATAAACAGTAATTTATGAAATATTTTTTTTATTTGATTCATTATACACTTATTGCCTTTTTCCAAAGTGCTACATACAAACACAATGAAAAAGTAAAGATGGTTATTGTAACTAAACTTAAATATGAATGACTTACACCTACTGCCCCAAATGAAGAATATGTTGCTTGTCTTGAGAGTTCAATTGCATGTAACAGAGGGTTCCAATCAAAATATTTCCACGTGTTTTTAGGTATATCTTGCAAGCTAAAAAAGACACCTGAAATAAATATCAATGGTCTCATTGCCAACTTCCTTACTTTATCTAATTCAGGAACAAATGATTTAACGAGGCCAAAGATCAAACCTAGGCTAACAGCAATTAACCAAACTTGAAAAATACAAGCCATCATGACTAGTGCATTATCAATTCTCACCTCAATGCGTATTAGATACACAAGGATATATATAACTAAAAATATAAATATTTGGATCAAAAGCTCTAGTTTCGCTGTTGAGATAATAGCACTTAAAGGTTGCACCTGTCGGAAAGCGAATAAAGCTTTGTTTTTTTTGATAGCATTTGAAACCGAACCTAAAGTTGAGTTAAAAAAGAGAATAGTACCCATTCCATAAACCATAAAAATAAATGTTGGCATTGAGTGCGTTAGACCCCCATCTAACCTACCTCGTAATAAAGATAAAATTAAAATAAACAACACAGGCTGCAAAATAGCCCATCCTAGCCCCAACTTATCATTAAATTTACTTCTTATTTCACGTAAAAATAATGCAAAGATGACGTCCTGCCAAATTTTAAAGGAACTACGCTTATTAACCTTAGCCATTGCAAATCTCAGGATCACTTAATAACTCATCACAAGTTTCAGGTTTACATAGCAACTCTTGAAGCTTTTCATTCAATAATTCCTTATTAAATGAAAAGCCTGCGCCATGCAGTAAGTAATTATGCACGATCATATTAAGGAAGTTTTTTCGATCTTCTGCTTTTACCTCTCTACTCTCTAATTCATCTAGATCTAGGCAATTCATTTCAACCTTTTCTGCAACATATTTTCTGTCAAATATTGAATCCCCTAATAAATAAAGAGGAGTCATAGTTTTCATCACTTGAAGGGCAGCACTAGAATTCACAGTAAAAACCATTTTTGCTTGACGGCTCAGTTCACTAATAACGCCATTCACAAATGTACTACCACTGTTTATATGATATTCAGAGTCGTCTAGTGGATGAGTTTTGATTGCTAACTTAAATCCACTTTGTTCGCACTCACTCTCTAGCTTACTTATAATCTCTTGATTATTATTAAATTCGCTATAAATAAGCAACTGAGAGTCAAGTTCAAGTTGCAATAAAAGCAATACAGTTTTCTCAAATAATAAAGGTTTCTGCTCAATCCTTTTCTTCTTATTCACTTTATTCATTATTCGCTTAAAGTATTTTGATAAGCTGTAATCATTATGAAAGTACTTTATTTGAGTGTTAAATGAGCTTTCTACCATATGAAATAGTAAAAAACAGCCAAATACGCCCATTGATAAAAAAGAATCATGGGGATGCTTAACGGTATACTTTTTTTTGGGTCTTACTGCTGAATTAGTTGGCAAGTTTGCTTTAAAATTAATACCTTGCTCATCAATGACAGTTGTATTAGGTCGTATAAACCCTTGTTCGGTAACTAAATATTTAATCCCTAATTCTTTACATAATATTATCGCGATAGCATGATACCAACGGGTATCATTGTGTATAAGTACTAAATCAATTCCTTTACTTACAATAAATTCTTTAAGTGCTAAGTAATACTTAGCCATATATTGTAGTTCATCTTCATTAAGTGAACGATTTTCTCGTTTATTTACATAAGCAGAATGATAAGTTGGAACCTCATTTACTTTTTTTAATAAATCATCACTAATTATTTGATTATTTGCTTTTATAAGCTTGGTAGCTAAAGTAAATTTAAAACTAGGCAAATAGACTTTCATTGTTAAACATGACGCTACGGCGTACTTTTTTTTAGCTACAATACTCGCTATATTCTCATGTAAAGGCGAATACATAGGATCTAAAGATAATACTGTATATTGTTTAATACTCATTAATTGACCACGACATTAGCTGCAACGGCAATTTGATAAATAATTTGGGTGATATCTTTGACTGCCTGCATTGTTTTTGTGTCAATTTTTGGTAAGACTAAAATTTGGTCGCCTCGTAAAATCTTTGCATCTTTATCAAATATTACTACGCCATTGGCCCTAACAATAGAGATGCGTTCATCTTCAGCTCTGTCAGTGAAACCTCCAGCCCAAGCGACATAATCATCAATGGTGGCATTTGGGTTAAATACTATAGCTTGCGGCATTAATACTTCACCACCAACTTGAATAAGGTCGGTATAGTGAGGAATAACAATTTGATCGCCTTTTTCTAATAAAATATTTGCAGTAATCCCTTTATCAGAAACAATAACTTTACCTAAGGGTTCGACTAAACGAGCTTTCTCTGCAAATGCCATAACCATTTCCGCTTCTTTTGCTCGAATAACGGCTTCTCCATCTGATGACGCTGGCGCTGTAAATACACTACGCTCTAGTCGATCTAATGAATCATTTAACATCTGCTTTTGACGTTCAACTACACTTTTTCTCAAAATATAAATCGATTTATTATCACTTAGTTCTGGGTTTATAGGGATATAGCTTAGTAAGTCGTGCAATCGAGTGCTTTTTTTCACTGCAAAATAAGAAGGGCCTAAATAACTACCAGACACTTGCACATCAATAACTTGCGCATGTAAGTCATCATTGAAAATGACACTATCACCATCTTTTAATTTAAAGTTTAAAAAATCGTTGTATTTAAGGTAAACAGAGAAAGGTCCTGTGCTACGGCTACCAAAAACACCTACATGACTAATTTTAGCGAAAGGCATGGCGTAATCTGAAAGCTCTTGTCCCGAGGAGGTTTCTTTTATTAATTCAAAACGGAACGGATTACGCACGCTACCAGAAACAGTTATAGCGGCCTTTTGAGGTTTTACCAATATTACATCTTTATCTTGAAAGGTTATTTGGGGCAGCCTGCCTGTTTGTATAAAGGTGTAGAGATCTGCCTCTGCCAATATTTTATTGTCACGTAAAATTTGAATTTGTCTATAACTACCACGTTCAGAATCAATGCCACCTGCACGTTTCAAAAAATATAATAGACTATCCGATGCCATGCCAGCATATTGACCTGGTCGAATAATAGCGCCGGATAAATAAACACTTACTGGAGTTGCCGTTAATAAGTTAACGTATACTTCTACATTATTGGTATAAATAGCTTTTATTTTGGACGAAACTACTTTATTGACATCGCTAGCAGCGACTCCTTCAAGGTGAACAGGTCCAATATTGGGAATAAAAATGTTTCCTTGGGTATCAACAGTAGGTACATCGGCATAATTAACTGCCCCCCATAACCAGATATTAATTTTGTCGCCTGCGGCAATTAGATAGTTCTCATTCAGGCCATCTGTTCTTTCTGATTCATAACCACCAGCAAAGATGTTTGCACCATAAGGAGGGGGAAAATCATCTCCTGACGAAGGAAGTAGCTCTCGCACATCAACTTCACCAGGTAGAAGTACACCTTTTCTGGTTTCTTTATTGTATGTACTTGAATCTAATGAGTCGATTGCCGGCTGGGTAGACAATACAGGGACACTACCTGCAGAAGAAGTAGGCTTTATATTCTTTTCGAAAGCACTTAAAGAGGCTTGTGAAAAAGTAAATAATATAATTGCAAAAAAGCACTGTAACTTATTACATTTCATTCTGATACCCTGTACTAAAGCTCAACATAACCACTTGATTCAATGATCTCTTTTTCTATAAACCATGCTTTATCTTGTTCATTATTTTCATTTATAAATGGAATTTCACAGGCAACACGTTTTTTTATTTTGCTTTCTGTATCTGTAATTATCAGCTCTCGACATAATAAGCCTAATGCAGAGATGTATGACTCTGTTAGTTGAATTTGATATTCATCATGTTTAAGCTGTCTTTGTTTTGAGTCTGACAAGGTAGCCCAATACTTAGAAGGAATTTCTTTTTTATTTGGTTTTTCTTTAGACATTGAAACTAAAGGTATAGATGCTCTGACTTCTCTAGGTTTACCAGAACAGCCTGTAAGAGAATAGACACATAGAAGAATAGAGAATATTGTAAAGATATTTGGCATTATATTTAACGCTTAATTAAGTTTTTTTGAGAAGTCAGAATAACGGTTAAAACGTTAAAGGTAACCATACCGAAAGCGCTCAGTGTAAGTACTAACAATGAGATAGTTAATTTTTTAGAGGATATTAACATTGTGTAAGTTTTTTCATTCCTTCGCTAATTTAACCAACTACCCTGTGGTTTTTAATGCTTTTTGATGTTTTCTGCAAATCGACATCTAAAACTCATGCAGTATTAGGTTTATTTTTTGTCTGTTCTATCTATTTTTATTAGTTGCAATTTTATACATCACGACCAACCGATACGTCATAACAACAAATGTACCTAATTTTTCAGCATAGAACTTAATCAATTAGATAAACTCATTGCATTTATACGCGGAATGATACGCAAGTTACTAATCATTGTCTATATAGATAATTTGATTTAAAAGTTGTAATTTATGATTTGTACGATAAAAGTCGTTGTAAACTTCTTGTACCTGTTCTCATTAGCTGATGAAGGGAATCTTCAAAGAATTTGATCCGAGATAATTAAAGTTAGGCTTGTAACTAATAATGGATTCAGGATAATTGCTCCTGCACTATCTAATAAGTGGCATTCATGCCACGTCCGATTAAGACACCACGGGAATGATGGTGGATAGATTAGTACCGACTCAACTGCCTGACACTTGGAAATTACTGCGAGAATATTTATGAATGACAAGTGTGGTTTAGTACCAATTCAACTGTCAAACGTCAAACGTCACTTTATTACCTACAACAACTATGAACTTATAGTTTTCAGTTGTCACTGAAGACAAAATA
>OJBB01000250.1_pt1 | contig 20645 bp, 21 predicted proteins | sample 1590401 | NCBI WGS metagenome assembly OJBB01 (sample SAMN05416789, study PRJEB24817) | seawater metagenome | isolation source: Sea water | place: Canada:Atlantic | collected 2013-07 | reverse complement strand
CAAAAATTTAGATTTGATCGATACTTTTAAAGAAGCAAGGACGACGTCCTGCTTGGTGGTGAGATATATGTTTTTTTAATACGCTTGATAACATAGTTAAAACAAAATTACCTGATCATGATAGTACGGGAAGTTACCTGTTGGCTCACTTCGGTGAATAGCGCTAATTTAGCACAAAACGTGTGCAAAACGAACCTCTTCATAACAACAACAATAAAAGACAATATTACTGGGCATATTCCCAGATAATATTTAAATTTAGTTAGTTGTTATTCATAAACTTTTCTATGTGGTTTAATTATTTGTTGCCATGGGAAGTCTCTCGCGCCTAAACTGACAAAATCAGGGTTCAGTAAACTTTCTCGTTTATTATAACTTAAAGGATTAAATTCACTGTCAATAATATCTCCGCCTGCTTGCTCTAAAATACACTGACTAGCCCCTGTATCCCATTCACCAGTCACACCTACACGTAAATAACAGTCAGCTCCACCTTCAGCGATAAGGCAATTTTTTAATGAGCAACTACCTAAAGCAACGTAGTCATAATCATAATCACTATTTAGATATTGCCCCATAAGTTCAAGTTGCTGACGACGGCTAATGGCGACTTTAATACGACGATTTTCTTGATATTCTGCCACACGAATGGCATGGCTGGCTTGGTAGTTATCTTTGAAAGCACCTAGATTTTTTTGACCATAATACGTCAGGCAATGATCTGGCGCGTGAATAACACCCAGTGTTGGCCAACCATTTTCAACTAACGCTATATTTACGGCAAAGTCGCCACTACCAATGATAAATTCGCCCGTGCCATCAATGGGATCAAGTAACCAGTAACGAGACCAATTTTTTCGCTCACTTAACTGCACAGTCCCGACTTCTTCAGAAATAATAGGGATATCTGGTGTGAGTGTTTTAAGCTGATCCATTAAGATATCATTTGCTGCTATATCAGCACTGGTTACAGGGCTTTCATCAGCTTTGGTTTCTGCAGTATAGTTTCCCTGACGATAATATTTCATTACTTCTACGCCAGCTTTTTTTGCGCTTTCCAAAGCAATGTTTAGTAATCTATCTTGGCTCATCGTTATACCTCTATCTTCGTGCTTTAGTACTATACCCGTAATTATTCAAAATACTCGATTCAGAGTGCTTCTTTGATGGGGCTAAAAACGATTTATACGTCGTTATTGATTTTGAAAATGGAACAACCATTCACTACAATCAATGCCTTGCCTAAATCGTTTTTTTCTCCCACTGAAACATGCATTTTGAATGGTCACGGGTATATGTCACTATTAAATTAATTCAACATTAAACGTCAAGAAGATCACGTACTAACATTAATGCAGCAATACTGCGTGCTTCAGTAAAATCTGTTTGCTGTAATAGCTCTTTATAGTCTTTAATTGGCCAAGATACCACTTGTAATGGCTCAGGTTCATCCCCTTCAAGTTCAGCACTGTAAAGATTTTTCGCTAGAAATATCGTCATTTTTGCATCAAAAAAAGCAGGGGCCATCATCATTTCTGTGATCTGATGCATTTGCTCACAACCATAACCAATTTCTTCTTGAAGCTCTCGATTAGCCGCTTGTTCTGCAAGCTCACCTTCATCAATAAGGCCTTTGGGGAAGCCTAGTAAATAACTGTGCGTACCCGCACAATATTCACGTACCAACAATAAAGTATCTTCATCAATCATTGGTACTATCATCACGGCGCCTCGACCTGAGCCCATCATGCGCTCATATTGCCTTTGTTCACCGTTACTGAAAGTAAGATCAATTTGTTCAATGCCAAATAGTGCACTTTTAGCCACTTGTTGGCGATGAGTAATGATAGGTAATTGGTTTTCATCTGCCATAATTATAGCCACATTGGTTAATTGCTTTTCCTTAGATATCACTATAATGACACGATAAACAATACTTTTGGAATAGCAAAATGGTAATATTTATTACACTGAATGTTTTTTTGAGGATTGGCTAAAATGGCGAGTATTAATTGGTCAGAAATATCTACTGTTTTAATCGATATGGACGGTACCATTCTAGATTTGCACTTTGATAATCACTTTTGGCTCGAACATCTGCCTGCTCGATATAGTGAAAAAATGTCAATTTCACTCGATGCAGCAAAAGAAAAGCTCAAAGCTGATTATTTATCTGTTGTTGGCACGATTAAATGGTATTGCCTAGATTATTGGGCTGAGCAAACACAAATGCCTATTACCGAGCTCAAGCGAGAAATACAACATTTGATTCAACTACGCGCTGATGCAAGAAATTTTTTAATAGCGCTAAAAGCAAGTGGCAGAGATGTGGTATTGGTGACTAATGCGCACCCTGAATCATTATCGTTGAAAATTGAACGTACTCAATTAGACCAATATTTTGATGTACTATACTCAACCCATGATTTCGGCGTTACTAAAGAGTCACAGTTATTGTGGCAACGTTTGCAAGAGAAGCATGGTTTTGATTGTGACTCGACACTGTTTATCGATGACAGTATAGAGATCCTTCAGTCTGCACAACAATACGGTATTAAACATTTACTTGCAGTTGCTAACCCCGATAGTAAAAAAACGGCAAATATCATAACCGACTTCCCTGCGATTACCGACTTTGATCTTTTAACAGCTCAATTGAATAATAAATGACTCAGATATGCTGATAAGTCATCGCATATCCAGTCACTGTAATAATATCCAGCAGTATTCCACCAATCTCAACTAAGCACCATAAAAAACTTTAATTATGTGTCAATCGCATAATTAAAGTGCACATAAGTCATTGTACTTAGTTAACACACTTCCTTATCCTTATTAACAACAACCAAGAGCAAGGGCTTGAACCAATCAAGTGACTCACGAGGATAAAAAATGAAACATTTAATGTTAGCTTTATCACTAATTAGCAGCACTGCAATGGCAACTGGAACATTGACACAAATTGAACAAGGTGAAGTTGAGTTATTACTCGCAGAATCTGCTAGTAAGTTACTTTATCTTGAACGTGACTGTAACAAGCCTATCGACAATGAAAAATTTGAAGAGTTGGCCAAAATAAAAGCATTCAGTGAAGGTTATGAGTCTATTGAAGGCATTAGTTGGTCACGCATAGAGGTTCAATCTCAACACGGTTATGAAAAACTAAAAGCCCAGGCTTCTCAGGGGCAATTATGTGAACAATTTAACAGTGAAATAAAAGGCAATTACCGTTTTTTAAAATAGTTTAATTACATTAACTCAAATATCCTATTTTCATCAAAAGCGCTGGTTACCTGCACCACCAGCTTTTGGTGAGAGTTGACTTCTTAAAACATACTAGACGTGGCTATAGCTTTATCATTTTGGCTGATGCAATAATAAAACTCCTTTTCATGAATGAAACTTCTCTTCCAATCATCACTTAAATTTGTCACTCAACAACTGAGTATCTCTACTCCACTATTAACTGCCTATCGCTAACGTCAATAATACAAGCTCAATAGTAATGTATACTCCATTCATTACAGAGTAATTAGTAGGTGAAACATGGCTTTATTAGAGCAGAAATTAGCACGGGTCGATCTTAATTTATTGGTTTCACTGAGTGTGTTATTAAAAGAAAAAAATGTCAGTAGAGCCGCCGAGCGCCTTTATTTATCACAATCAGCCATGAGTAGAACCTTACAACGCTTGAGAGAACTCTTCGATGATCCTCTTTTTCATCGTACTGCATCAGGCATAATACCTACAGAAAAAGCGCATAGCATTGAGGCTTTGTTGCCAGATTTATTACAAAAACTTGAATCAATACTCCATGATGATGATTTTTCACCTCAGACTTGTGATAAACATTTCTCTATTTCGTTACCCTCATTAACCAGTCATGCTATTTTTCTGCCCTTGGTTCAGGCGATAAACAATGAAGCACCCGCAGTACAATTATCTGAATACTCGGCAAAGATGAGTTCAAAAAAATCGCTTGAATCTGGTTTTTTAGATTTCGTCATTCATGTTGAAAAACCAGTAGACAGCGCTTTTATAGCAACTTCTTTAGGTAAATTATCATTATCGGTTTTTGCGAGAAAAACCCACCCTCTTGCTACACAACATAAGGTTGAATTAGCTGAATGTCTCACTTATCGGTTTCTAGAATTAAATGTAAATGAAGACTCAGGTGCTATTTTTACTAACCCAATTGATAGCATTTTACTCAAACAAGGTTTTAAGCGTGATGTTCAGTTAAAAACCAGTCAATTGAGTATATTAGTTGAGTTGTTAAAATCATCAGACACCCTACTAATTGCGCCCAGTTTTTTTATAAACTCTTCTACCTATAAAGAGGAGATGGTTAGTATTTATCACTTCGAGCAAACAGAAAGCAATATGGTCGAACTATTTCTCCTGCAGCATCAGCGCACGGTAAATAGTGCTGCACATCAATGGCTAAGAGATAAAATATTGCAGCAGACATTATAATTCATTACTTGCTAATCATTAGTTTCTAGTAGAGTATTGCTGTAATAATAAGCATATATTACTGTTTAATCTCGATATTATCGCTATTACTTTCAAAGAGTAAATTATGACCCTTCTAAAAAAAATCATCGCTCTTATTTCCATCACATTGATATCATCCAGTGTGTTTGCAGCTTCTGGCATTTTTACCGATAAACTCGATGGCAATCTTGATGCTTCACGATATCTTTCAGAAAACGCTTATGGTTTTTTACCTGTGCCAATTATCATTACTGATCCTGCTGTAGACGGGGGTTTAGGCATGATGGGTTTATTCTTTCATGAGTCGAAAGAAGAGCAAGCAGCGAGATTAAAAACAATGCAGGATGAAAGTAATGATAAAGCATCACACAGTTTAATGCCGCCAAGTATTTCCGCTGCTTTTGGTGCGTATACCGGTAACGACTCTTTTTTCATTGGTGGTGGTCACCTTGGCTTTTTTAATAAAGGTAGCATTCGCTATATGGGTGGCGGCGGTTATGGTGATATAAACGTAAACTTCTATGGTTTTGGTGATCTCCCGCTACCTGCTCCCTTAGCAATCAATACGCAAGCAACAGCAATAATGCAAACACTTAAGTTTAAACTCGGAGAAAGCGCTTTTTATTTTGGTCCTATGCATCGCTATGTCGATGCGCAAGTGAGTATCATCAATTCAGGTGATTTAATTAATAAAATCCCTAGCAATTTACGACCCGCTTTATCGACTAACATAGTCACTTCCGGTGCAGGTCTGACAGTAGAATACGACTCAAGAGATAATTTCTATTCGCCAACAGATGGGCTAAAGTATGAGTTTAACTACCTTTGGTTTGATGATGTTTTCGGCTCAGACGTTGACTACACTTTAGCTGAGTTGACTGCACTAAATTACTTCAAAATTACAGACCATTGGCGTACAGCGATTAGAATGGAAGCTAACTATATCGATTCAGATCAAGTATTACCTCCTTATGCTACGCCCTATATTTCGATGCGCGGTATTCCAGCTGCTCGATACCAAGGACAATCAGTTGCTTTGTCAGAGCTGGAGGTAGCCTATCGTATCAATTTACGTTGGGAGTTGAGTGCATTTGCCGGTATAGGTAAAGCCAGTGACAGTTTTTCTGATTTTTCTGACAGTGATAGCCGTGTTAGTAAAGGAATAGGTTTTCGCTACCTGATTGCTAGACGGTATGATTTTAATATGGGTATAGATATAGCAAAAGGCCCTGAGGATACCGTTTTTTACATCCAAGCAGGATCTGCCTGGTAAATTACTGATTATAATTAATAATAGCTGTGTTGCTCTCATTCCTAATAGCACACTATTAGTCAATCAAGCGCCTTGCTATTGTTAATTATCCCTGGGTAATTCCTCTGCCATCAAGATACCTCACTATTACAAAGCGCGATTGAAATTCAGCCTACTGTAGGCGGGAATTTATTCGCGCATTTTTGAAAATTTATTCGCGCCAAAACACATAAAAAAACACCGCAACCTCAAAGAGAGTGCGGTGCTTTTATTTTTGTAGTTGAAGCAAAGCTAATGCTCGCCTCGCGCGACTAAAGTCACGCCTACAAATTATGCTTCAGCGATAACTACAACTTTGATGCTAGTATCAACATCGTGGTGTAAGTGAATAGCGATTTCGAATTCACCTGTTTCGCGGATAGCACCTAATGGTAAACGTACTTCAGCTTTCGTTACTTCAACGCCAGCTTCAGTGATCGCATCAGCGATATCACGAGTACCAATAGAACCGAATAATTTACCTTCATCACCAGATTTTGATGCGATAGTAACTTCAGCTAGCTCAACAATTTTAGCTGCACGAGCTTCAGCTGTTGCTAATACTTCAGCTAATTTAGCTTCGATTTCAGCACGACGAGCTTCAAAGTGCTCAACGTTAGCTTCAGATGCAAATACTGCTTTACCTTGTGGTAATAAGTAGTTACGTGCATAACCTGATTTAACAGATACCTTGTCACCAAGGCCGCCTAATTTGGCGATTTTATCAAGAAGTATTACTTCCATTTTAAACCCCTATTAGCTTACTTATGTAAGTCGGTGTATGGTAACAATGACAAGTAACGAGCGCGTTTGATAGCACGAGTTAATTGACGTTGATATTTAGCAGCAGTACCAGTGATACGGCTAGGAACAATTTTACCACTTTCAGTGATATAATTTTTTAAAGTTGCAATATCTTTATAATCGATAGATGTTGCGCCTTCCGCTGTGAAGCGGCAAAACTTACGACGTCTAAAAAAACGAGACATGGAGTTCTCCAATATGGTTTTATTTTATTAACAATGTTGTTAGTAAATAAATCCTAATTAATCATTTCAATTTGCTGAGCATGTAATGCTAAAAGCGGATTACCGTTTCTAGATTCGTGACGATTTATAAAACCTGTCACTTTTATTACATTCCCTGCAATTAATTCACGAGTTAAGTGTGATAAATCACCTGTAGCAACTACTTGTATTCGGACAAATGCTTGTCGATTCATGCCAGCTTCATTTTGTATAGACTTGTGGTCTATTGAAAACTGACTATGACTAATACCTGCAGGGCTGGTTGATTGCTTCGGGGTTCTTACCACCTCACCTATCAACACTAGGCAATTCTCTTGCGAGAAAATCACAGATTACTTATTCTTCGCTAGCAGCTTCTTCAGATGTCTCTTCAGTAGAGACTTCTTTAGCTTCAACTGGCGCAGCAGCAACATCTTTCTTAACTTCGCGGCGATCGTCACGACGCTCTTCTTTAGCAGCAGCCATTGGCGATGCTTCAGTTACAGCGTCTTTAGTACGCATAATCATGTTACGAATAACAACATCGTTATAACGGAAAGCTGTTTCAAGTTCATCAATAACTGACTGTGGCGCTTCAATGTTCATAAGAACATAGTGTGCTTTATGTAGTTTGTTGATTGGGTATGCTAATTGACGACGGCCCCAGTCTTCTAGACGGTGGATTTTGCCTTCAGCAGCATTGATCAAGTCTGTGTAGCGCTGGATCATACCAGACACTTGTTCACTCTGATCAGGGTGAACCATAAATACGATTTCGTAATGACGCATTACGAGCTCCTTACGGTTGTAGTCTCATAATCTGGCACAGCCAACACCAGTTGAGACAAGGAACAAAAGTTTAGGCTGAATTAAGGAGGCGTATTGTAGGGAAAACAACCAGTAATAGCAAGCAATAACGAAGCGATATCTCATTACAAAAAAAACACCAGACTGCACTTACCTTTTTATCGAAAAGCGCAGCTATTTTATTGATTCAATATTAACAATTTCAGAACGATTCAGAGTGATTTTAAAGCGCTGTAAAGTCTCTTCGCCTTTACAGAAGTGGCGTAAAATAAGATTAATTTGATAACGCTGTTCTACACCTTGGCTTGAGATTTTTTGCCCTTCTAAGCTATATAATCGACCAGCACCTTTTTTCAAGAACCGTACAAAAGGGGTTAAGTTAAAAAAGGTTTGCTGCTGAATTTCATCGTAGCCAGGTAAGAACTCTTTAGCCATAACCTTATTATCACAGCGAAAGTGCAATAACTGCGCGGCTTGTTTATTTTGTTGCCTACGCTGCTGAAATAATGAATTAACAGATTTAGGCAAATCTTTAGTGCCTATATATTCTAGCCACAAGATTTGGCTCAAAATGCGCTTTTTAGTGACGCTATGAGTAAATAGGTTTTGCCATTTGGGTCGACCTTTTTGAATCTTACGCCATATCAGACTAGTTAAGTCTTCTTTAAAGGTTTCTCGTAAACCGTAAATAAGCCCCAAGAAAGCCACTAACGCAACTGTTACCTCAGTAAAGTTAGTTCTAGCATTAAGTACTAACAACATAACAAAAGCCATAATAATAGCAGTAACAACACCACGGACAAAACGCTTTAAATTAACATTTAAATACCTCGTCTTGCGTTGAAAGACCACGCCGTATTCTATTAACCTTTGCAGCAAGCGCATTTTGTTAGTAATGCGGTTAGCATCATCAAGAGTCACTTGTGAGTTATATTTATTGTCAATGCGATAATCATTTTCACTTCGACATAAACTTAAAAGTAACTCTCGTTCAACCGTGAATTCGGAGCTTTTGGGTCCCCTTGACAGTAATTTTAAAAACGACTGTTCGATATGCCAACTTAAATAGTTATCTGCATTTTCAAAAAAGGAATTAAGTTTCTTATCAGAGGGCGTATAACGTCTTAACTTTTTAGTCAGTGATAGAGTCTGCTCTGCCAATTCAACCGCAGCAGGGTAAAATTCTTCTGCCGCTTTTAGCTTTAGTGTTTGCTTGATATCTGCATCGAGTGCTTTTTTAACCTGATAGGAGTACAAATTAAGGTTTAACCGATAATCACTTTGTTCACCTTTTTTTTGGCTAACAAAACGACTTCTTACTAAAGGCAGGTGTAGTTGGTCGGCATAGTAAGCACTATGATTTTTGATATTAGAATAGAAAAACTCTTCTTCATTAAGAGTACTGGGGTTAATACCCATCTCAACCGGCAACGAGAAATACAGATCAATACGTTGATAATCTTGTGGCAATAGCTGATGGCTAATTTTAAAGGACAAGTTTTCATCTTGGCTGAGTTTAGTTTTTTTCACTCGTAAAACGGATTCCTTATTTCAAGATAGTTTAGAATTTAAAACCATGAGATAAGCATAGCAAAAATAAGGATTTTTTGACAGTTTTTTCAGTCCAAAATTTAAAGGTCGCTCTTAAAATTACGGGCTGAAATCTTAGGGTCTTTTGAGCTTTCGAGATTGTTTTTGCAGCCGTTTGCTGGGGTTTTATACAAGGCAGAGCCTTTGTTACGTGGTTGTTCAGAACAATATGTTCCTGCATTGTCTAATAAACGACATCCATATCGCGTCACATTAAAAGGCGATAACGCCGTACAAATGACCAACAAACGCTGTCCGAAGGATTCGGCTAAAAGCGTCTTACTTATTGTTGAGAAGTATTTGCTTAGCGTGACTAGGCTACACACTACTCGCCGCGATTAAAACGCTTTACTCTCTTTAAAAAAGGCGAACAAAATTTAACCGCGAGAGATCAAAAGACCCTACTATTATATTTTGATAAATATTTTTTGTTGATACAGTTTCAATGAAACAAACCAGAAAAGTACCACGTGTGAAAAAGCAAAAATAAAGGAAGCTAATTTCGGAGAGAATAGACCACTAAGCTGGTTATATAACCAAGCATACATGGAAGTATCACCAATATTGATGTTCAAATATAGGGTTACCACTAAAAATGATAACACATAGACAAATAATGGGTTGGTACCATAAACGAGCAGAGGTTCTGCAAGCTTCACTTGTTTCATTATGTCAATTAACCAAATGAATGCCGCAAGCAATAAGCAAGCAAAACCTGTGCTATAAATAACATAAGACGGAGTCCATAATGATTTATTAATGGGCAAAACTACATTCCATAGTACGCCAAACCCTATCGCTAACCCGCCAATAAGCGTTAACTTGATAACACTACTTTTCTTATCTTCAATACTGGTTAAGTAACGTGTTAATTCAAAACCAAGTAGCATATTCACTACTGCTGGAATAGTACTTAATAATCCTTCAGGTTCAAAAGCAACACCACGCATGGTATACATGTGATTTGCACCAAATACTGCTAAATCAAGTTGACGAATAATATTACCATCAATGGTTAAAGCGCCTTCCCCTACGCTAAGAAGCAACGCCCAATAGGCCAATAAAATGGCAGCTGATGCAATAAAAATTCCTGTTCGATTGAGCGCCAGTACTAAACAAGCAGCTATAACATAAGCGATACCAATTCGTTGTAAAATTCCCATAACCCGCCAATCTTCAGCATTAGCAGTAAATGGAATAATGTTCAGCATAAAGCCAATAAAAAACATGATAAAGCCGCGCTTTATTATCTTTCTAAATTGCTCAGGACTGGCAGCAAAATCACTCTTCTTGAAAGAGAAAAACATGGCAGAGCCAATAATGAATAAGAAAAAAGGAAAAACTAAATCTGTTGGAGTTGCGCCATTCCAATCCGCATGTAATAGAGGGGCGTAAACATGTGACCATGTTCCCGGTGTATTCACTAAAATCATTAAAGCTATAGTAATGCCCCTAAAAGCATCCAGCGCGAGATAACGAGTCATGATAATTTCCTAGCAGAATTTTTGTTCTTTATTGTAAAAGACAGCGCTGTCTTTTACAAGTAAACCTAATTTTACTATAGGATAAAATAACTAGAAAACTCTGGATGATGACCATTTTGGAATTATTCTCAATCAATAAATATCCATTAAAAGATGTTGCCTTACTTGAAAGCTCATAAGTATAAAGAGTTCATATCAGTTATTGGATTGACTATAGATTGTTGAGTTAGCTAAAAATACTTACGCGCTGATAAACAGCTATGATACACTGGCAGACCTATCCATTCTTAGACAAATAGAACCGAATAGCACCATGAAGGCAGAATCTTTATTACAACAAGCACAATTCGTTTGCCAAAAAAAAGGCGCACGTTTTACTAAAGTAAGAGAGCAAGTTTTTTTACTATTAGCTAACCGTCAAGGAGCCGTAGGCGCTTATGACTTACTAGCTGAACTGAAAGAATTAGATGCAGCTGCCAAGCCTGCTACTATTTATCGTGCTTTAGATTTTTTATCTAAACAGGGTTTTGTTCATAAAATAGAATCTATAAATGCTTTCATCATGTGTCACCATTTTGGTGAATGTGATCACCCTGTGCAATTATTAATTTGCGACGAATGTGGTCATGTTGAAGAAATTCAGTCTAATAACTTTGATTTAGCATTACGCACAATGGCCGACGCTAATGGTTTTACTATCAGTCATCAAATAGTTGAAGCACACGGTACTTGTAAAAACTGTAGTAACCTTTAATTCCCCCGCAAGCTCGCTCACCGTTAATCTTATAAATATTGCTTTCTATCGCAAATGTTCACCTTGCAAATAACAAGGTGTTTCGATTGTGATATAAACCCCAGATCAACATTGAATATTGTATATACCTTTGCCCAAACAAGATGCATATTTCAACATTCTTTAGCACTTTGCATGGCTATGTGTATACACACGATAAACGTTAACAGCGTGTAATCCCCTACTTTGGAAAATTATGAAATACTCAACCTCTACAGCCTTAATTGGCTTAGTAATGGCTTTTTCTGGCTTACTGTCAGTCGAAAGTCAGGCAAGTAAAGCTACATTCGACGATAAATTTCGTCAATTAGGTGAGGTTTTACCTACGCCGAATATTTATCGTGCCGCCTCGGGTACGCCTGGCCATAAGTATTGGCAGCAACAAGTTGATTACGACATTTCCATAGCTCTTGATGATAAGACTCAACGTTTAACTGGCGAGCAAGTCATGGATTATCAAAATAATTCTCCGGACACATTACGCTACTTGTGGATACAGCTAGACCAAAACCGCATGAAACGCGACTCAGCTTACAAGATGACAAGCACTGCGCCAAGTAAGCCGAAAGTCACTTATAAGAGCTTTCGCAGTTTAGTTGAATCACCTGTTTTCGATGGTGGTTACGGCATAACAAAAGTAACCGCAAGTAATGGTAAGGCGCTACATTATGTTATCAATGGCACTATGATGCGTGTTGATTTACCTAAGCCATTAAAAACCGGTGCCAGTGTTGAAATTAATATTAATTGGCACTACCAACTACACGAGCAAAAAGTGCTTGGTGGTCGTTCAGGTTATGAATACTTTAAAGAAGATGATAACTATCTTTATGAAATTGCCAGCTGGTTTCCACGAGCTGCGGCTTATTACGATGCACAGGGTTGGCAAAACAAACAGTTTTTAGGCAATGGTGAGTTCACGTTAGAGTTTGGTGACTACGATGTAAAAATTACCGTACCTGCCGATCACATTGTAGCGGCGACGGGGGTTTTACAAAATGAAAGTAAAGTCCTAACTAGCACACAACGCAAGCGTTTAAAGCAAGCCAAAAAAGCTAAAAAACCTGTGTTAATCATTACACCTGCTGAAGCATTAGCCAATGAAAAATCACGTAGCACGAAGACGAAAACATGGCGTTTCAAGGCCCAAAACGTACGTGATTTTGCCTTTGCCTCAAGTCGAAAATTTATCTGGGATGCGCAAGGTTATCAACAAGGAAATAGCGATACTATGGCCATGTCGTTTTATCCTAACGAAGGTAACCCGCTTTGGGAGAAATATTCAACCGAAGCCATAATCCATACGATGGAGCAATACAGTAAATATACTTTTGATTACCCATACCCTGTTTCGATTTCAGTTAATGGTCCAGTGGGTGGTATGGAATACCCAATGATTACCTTCAATGGGCCTCGTCCAACATTGGATAAAGAAACGGGTAAAAAGACATATTCTCGCCGAACGAAGTACGGTTTGGTTGGCGTTATTATTCATGAAGTAGGTCACAATTATTTCCCTATGATTGTTAACTCTGATGAAAGACAGTGGACTTGGATGGATGAAGGATTAAATACCTTTTTACAATTCTTAGCCGAGCAAGCTTGGGAAGAAGGTTACCCATCTCGTCGTGGTCATGCCGCTAAAATCACTAGTTACATGAAGAGTGATAACCAAGTACCTATTATGACTAACTCTGAGTCTATTTTACAATTTGGTAATAACGCTTATGGAAAACCTGCAACAGCATTAAATATCCTGCGTGAAACCATCATGGGTCGTGAGTTATTTGACTTTGCTTTTAAAGAATATGCTCAACGTTGGAAGTTCAAACGACCTACGCCAGCGGATTTTTTCCGCACTATGGAAGATGCTTCAGCGGTTGATTTAGATTGGTTCTGGCGTGGTTGGTTTTACACTACTGACCACGTCGATTTAGCTATAGACAACGTCTATTTATATCGCCCAAATAGTCAAAACCCTGATGTGGAAGAAGCGTGGGAACGTGCACTAGATAATGAGAAACCTGAATTTATCAGTGATTTACGTAATAAAAATCAATGGGTGCGCACTCAAGATAAACCTGAGTTACTAGATTTTTACAATGAACATGATGAATTTACCGCCACCAATGCTGACCGTAATAAATTTAATAAAGAATACGAAGAGTTAGAGCCTTGGGAGCAGGCGCTATTAACGAATGATAGCAACTTCTATGTCATCGATTTTTCTAATCATGGCGGCTTAGTCATGCCAATTTTACTCGATATTACGTATGCTGATAACACAACTGAACATATTTACATTCCCGCTGAAATTTGGCGTAAAAATAGTAAAAAAGTATCTAAGTTATTAATTCGTGACAAAGAGATTACTGCTATTGCATTAGATGCCAATTGGCAGACTGCTGATGTCAATATTAATAATAACTACTGGCCCGCACGCCCAATAAAATCTCGTTTTGATCTCTATAAAGAAAAGAAAGAAGACATGATGCGTGATTATAATGAAGCGCTTAAAGATCTCTCAGCCGAGAAGGTTAATGATGAATAAAGTGTTTAGCAAATATTTTATTGCTATCAGCTTTTATCTGGGACTTGTAGCTTCAGCTGCAAGTCATACTTATTTCTTTGGGGTTAGCGACATATCTGCTAACCCTAATACTCAACATCTTGAAATAGTGCATCAGTTTACTACCCACGATATAGAAAATGCGATAGCTGAAACTAAACAAATTCATTTTTCAGCTGAGCATAAAAACTATGATTTATATATCCAGCAATATTTTGAGCAGCAATTTTCCCTCGAAAAAAATCGAGTAGAAATCCCATTATCTTGGTTAGGTTTTGAAATAATTTCAGGACGAATTATTGTCTACCAAGAAAGCACAGAACAAAGTTTATTACCGCAAACAGTGGTAAAAAATTACATACTCATCGATACTTACCCTAAGCAAGTAAATACAGTTAACTTTCAAGGTGTCGACGATAAAGGTAATGCTCTCTTTGGCAGCTTAATTTTTGACTACCGGCTCAAAGAAGCTATTATTACGCCAAAGATTAGCCAATAGCTAAACCACAAACACTTAACGCCATAAATTATAAAACTATTACGCTATTTGATTTACATTTGTAAAATAAGCATGCAGAATCAAATGAAGCACTTTATCTAAACAGTTAAGATTCGGAATCTCCATGAATGTAGAGTTTATCAACCCATTTTTATCTTCAATGCTTAATGTCATGTCAACGATGGCTCAAATGGAGTTAATTCCAGAAAAGCCTCGCCTTAAAAAAAATGAAGTCGCCATGGGTGATGTTTCAGGTTTAATTGGCATGGTAAGTGACCAAGCAAAGGGTTCATTATCCATTACTTTTGAAGGGACATTAGCATTAGCGACAATGAAAAAAATGGTCGGTGAAGCACCAGATGAAGTCAATGAAGAGATTATCGATTTAGTTGGTGAAATAACGAATATGGTTACCGGTGGTGCAAAACGTATGCTGAGTGAAAAAGGCATTGAGTTCGATATGGCAACCCCGATTGTTGTTTCTGGTCCAAACCACTCCATTCATCATAAAGCTAAAGGTCCTATCGTTATTATTCCGCTAAAAAGTGAATTAGGCCGAGCGTATATTGAATTCAGTTTTGATGAGTAAAACAAACAAGTGAGTCTTACTCCTGTAATCTACTCATAAAAAAAGCGACTATTGTCGCTTTTTTTGTACCCACAATATTTTAACGTTTATATGTTATAACCCCAACGCGGCATAATATCTTGTTCAATACCAAGGTGATCTAGCACTCTACCCACCATAAAATCAATCAGGTCTTCAATGGTTTCTGCTTTATGATAAAACCCTGGAGACGCTGGCATAATGGTTACACCTTGCTGTGATAAGCTAAGCATATTCTGTAAGTGCAACGTTGAAAAAGGCGTTTCTCTTACCATTAAAATTAATTGCCCACGCTCTTTTATCACCACATCTGCAGCACGCTCAATTAAATTATCGCTCATACCATGACAAATAGCGGCCATTGTTCCAGTAGAACAAGGACAAACAACCATTTTTTTCGGCGCTGAAGAGCCTGATGCAACAGGAGAGAACCATTGCTCTTTACCAAAGACCGTTATTTGATTACTTTTGGCCTGATATTTCTCAGTAAGAAACTTACTGGCCGCATCAGGCGAACTAGGAATTTTAATACCTACTTCAGTATCTAAGACAATACGCCCAGCACTTGAGCACAAAATATATAGTTGATAGTTTGCTGCAATTAAACATTCAATTAGTCGTAAAGCATAGGCAGAACCCGATGCTCCTGTGATCGCAAGCGTTACCTTACCATTAAAATCATTACTCACTTTAATCACCTTGTTCGACTCTCGTATCATTATTTAACAAACTCACTGTGCAATTTACGACTATCACTAACCATTTTTAATTAGTTTCTTGACTTTTTTAAGTGCCATTTGCTTTTTAAGCGTAGATAAATAATCAATAAATAATGTACCGTTTAAGTGGTCTATTTCATGTTGCATCACAATAGCAAGAAACTCATCACTGGTAATAGTAAGCTCTTTTCCAGTGCGATCTAATGCTTCTACCGTAACATGAGTGAAACGCTCAACATCCGCATAATAGCCAGGTACAGATAAACATCCTTCTTGTCCCTTGGCTGTTTCTTCGCCATGAGTGATCACGGGATTAACTAGCACAAGTGGTTCATCACGATTTTCTGAAATATCAATAACTACTACGGCTTCGCTACGGCCCACTTGAGTTGCAGCTAAGCCGATACCGTCTTCGGTATCGTACATAGTTTCAAGTAAGTCATCGATTAATCCCTGAATTTTACTTACATCAGATACAGGTTTTGCTTGCTCTAAAAGCTTATCATTAGGTGCGGTAAGTATAGTTAATACTGTCATTTTGCTAAGTTCTCTTTACTATTTTAATTAGTTGAATTGTTAAACTAAATTGGTTAAATTTTTTTATTTTTAAAGCTTTGCTTTTTATACGACTGCGCTAGCTAAACGGTTCAATAATTTATTATGTATATCGGCAAAACCACCGTTACTCATAACAACAATTATATCGCCAGCTTGTGCTTGTTGAGCAATAGTTTCCACTAAACTTTCAATATTGTCCTCAACTTGACAAATTGGCTTGCATTGGCTGATTAAATCACTCACAGACCATGACACTTGCTCACCTTGATAGATAAACACCCGGTCAGCATCAACTAACGATTTAGGCAGTGAGTCTTTATGGACCCCTGATTTCATGGTATTAGATCTTGGCTCCAATACGGCAAAGATGCGTCCAGATTGTTCTTGTTCATTTTCTTGTTGTGAAATTTTAGCACGGACCCCAGCTAATGTTTTTGCGATAGCCGTTGGGTGATGAGCAAAATCATCATAAACACTAATATTATTGACGGTACCGCGGAGTTCAAAACGACGTTTAGTGTTAATAAACTCGGCTAACGCTTCAATAGAGACCGAGCTTGGCACACCTGCGTGACGTGCCGCTGCAATTGCCATCACTGCATTATCAATATTAAAGTCACCAATGAGGTCCCATTTGACTACACCTTGTTTTTCACCATTAAACTTAACGATAAACTCACTACCTTGTGCCGTTAACTTTTCAACTTGCCAGCCCTTATCAAGCACTTCATCTTGTTGCAGCTCTCTATTAGAAAATTCAGTCGGTGTCCAACAGCCCATGGCTAACGCTTCACTAATAGCCACTTCATTAGCAGGTGACAAAATCAAACCGTTACTGGGTACCATTCGGATAAGGTGATGAAATTGTTTTTGAATGTCACTGAGGTCGTTGAAGATATCGCCATGATCAAACTCTAAATTATTAATCACTAAAGTACGTGGGCGATAATGCACAAATTTGGAGCGTTTATCAAAAAAAGCACTGTCATATTCGTCAGCTTCAATGACAAAGAAAGGTGTATCACCTAAGCGAGCAGAGCTAGAAAAGTTTTGTGGTACACCACCAATAAGAAAACCAGGGGACATATGAGCATATTCTAAAATCCACGCCAACATGCTGCTAGTAGTCGTTTTCCCATGTGTACCCGAGATAGCTAGAACCCAGCGATCTTTTAATACATTCTCAAGTAACCATTGTGGACCTGATGTATAAGGAATATTGCGATCTAGCATATATTCCACCATAGGGTTTCCTCGAGACATCGCATTACCAACAATAACGAGGTCAATATCATCAGAGAAGTTATCAACTTGGTAACCGGACATTAATTCAATGCCTAGCTGCTCTAACTGAGTGCTCATTGGTGGATAAACATTGGCATCAGAGCCACTAACTTTAAAGCCGAGTTGTTTGGCTATAGCAGCGATCCCACCCATGAAAGTGCCACAAATACCCAATATATGAAGGTGTTGAATTTTATTAGTCATAAATATAATAATCAAAACATAAAGAAGCGTTATAATTGGCGATATCATACCTTAATAACTAAGCTTTATCTGTAGATACAAGCTATAAACTTAGTTGAGTAAAGTAATAAATGACTCTATCTAGCTCCACTATCACCAAGAAAACATTTCAATTAGTCTGTCAAAAAATTAAAAAAGAAACCCATGATGTAAAGACTTACATATTCTCAATGCCTAGCCCAGAAACGGGAGTGGACTTTAGCTATCACGCCGGGCAACATCTTAATTTTACCGTTAATATTGCCGGTACAATGCAAACGTGTTGTTATACTCTTTCCTCTTCACCTACCACTTCTGATTATGTCAGCATAACGATAAAACGTATTCCTCAAGGTAAAGTGTCTAATTATTTTCATGATCATTTTAAAGTAGGACAGTCGATTGATGTCAGTGGAGTCGCTGGAAAATTTTGCTTAGATGCTTCTATACCTCCGAATATTTTACTGATCAGCGCAGGAAGTGGCATCACACCGATGCTCTCAATGTTGCGCTTTATGGTAGAAATACAAAGTAAGAATAAAATAATTTTTATCCATAGTGCAAAGCAAGAAATAGACCTAATTGCACACGCTGAAATAGCTGAATTAGCAACACGACATGGCAATTGCCAAATAATTAATACTCTTACTCAGGATGTCAATTCGCAATGGCATGGGTTTCAAGGACGTATAAATGAACATATGTTAAGTAACATCAAGCAAATTAGTCATTATCAAACCTTTGTTTGTGGACCCAAATTATTTCGCGAAACCACTCAAGCACTTTTACTTAAATTGGGATTAGAACCAGCTAATTATCACGATGAGAGCTTTGGTAGACATGAGTATTCAAAAGATAATACCAGCGATATTGAAGAGAATATTCCAGTATTAAAACCTGACATAATAAGCCAAGATATTACTGCTCAAGATGTGCCCCCAAAAAACAGTAAAAAGAAAGTATCGATTTACTTTAGCCGATGGAAAAAACGATACCAAGGTAATAAACAAGATTCTTTATTAGATCAAGGAGAAGCTGCAGGATTAATTCTCCCTTATTCATGTCGCGGAGGCAGTTGTGGTAGCTGTAAAGCAAAGTTAATCAGCGGCGAGGTCAAACAAAATTCAACTGACGGATTATCTGCAAGTGAACAACAACAAGGTTATATATTATTGTGCAGTTGCAATGCGTTAACTGATGTAGAGATAAGTCATGAGTAATACATCCGTTACCAATCGAAAAACAGAATTTCAGAGGGAATGAAACGGCATGTATTATATGCTAGAAATCATATCCCAAACTAATGACTAATTTGTAATCATTTGGCTGGGGAGTAGTTGCCCCGGTAACAGCCACGGGTTCAACCACCCTGTCCAAATAGAATATAACATCTAGCTCAAAATCATTTTGAAGTTCAAATTCAAAACCAGTTTTTAAATGTGAATTTCGCTTGCCTGACTTTTCTTCTACAAATTGTAATTGGTAATCAAATAGAAAGTCTAATCGGCTTGAAATACTGTAATCAAATAATGTACCTAAAGCGATAACACCACTTTTTTGGTCATCTTCATCGGTATTACTGTAATACACTGTTTGTTGATAACTTGGTCCAAGGGTTACATCCCACTGTAAACGCTTATTTTGATAAATGTGATAACCTAAGCTCAGGCCTAGCGTATCTTTAGCCCTGATATTTTTTTGAAGATCAGTAACATGTTCATAGTCAAACACTCGGAAGAATATTTTACGGCTATAAAACCAATCAAGATTTGACGTTAAGCGACTAGTATCAGTAATAACTGATTCAGTTTCATCTTCAGTCGATTTACTATAATTATAAGTAAAATCAACCTTAAAACGGGTAAACGGTGTTCTTCGTTGAACCCTAGCGTTGACCGAGTAGTCTAACTGACTAACGTTGCCGGTATTAACATCAAGGCCTAAACTGACCTTACCATCCCACAACTCCTTTCTAACATCAGAAGAGGACGTGATCGATAAAAGTTCCGATAAAGGATAGTGCTGCTCAGTACCACCACTGATTATAACCAGGTGCTGATCCTTAACGATGAGAAAGCCTTGTTTCACTTCCCCATTAGCGAAGCGTATTTGTTGATCAAATCGACTGCGAAGTTCTGTTACTTTATCCCAATCAAAAGTGATGGTATTAAACTCATCACTTTCAAACTCCAACTCATCGTCATACATGGAAATAATGTCGCCTTTGAGCCATTCCCCTGATCGTAGTTTAAGCCAATCGAATTGCTGTGAAAAAACAGGCGTTGGCGGACTCCATACCTCGGTATGTTCTGAATTTTGTTGCCCTTCACTGGTAAAGGTAATTAAAGCTATCGCTAATAATAAATACTTATTCACAATATTATGTGTGGTTACTCTCACTACTGACTTACATTAAAAAAGGCTTGTACTAGTTGAGGTACAAGCCTTATATACACCAGTTACCTAAAAATTCGTGTTTCAGGATGTTTGGATATAAAAACACCGGATTAATTAGTTAAAAATCGTAACCTAAGCCAACGACTAAGCGGAAATCATTTTTCTCAGGTACCTGACCTTCACTATCCTTTTTTGGATTTTCTGTGCGATCGGCATAAAAGGTTAAATCAAGATCAAAGTCGTTAGTCAGGTCAATTTCTAGACCGGTTTGAAAGTGATGAATATTGCCACCGGAGGCTTCATCAATCACTTGTACACTAT
>OJBB01000246.1_pt1 | contig 20776 bp, 15 predicted proteins | sample 1590401 | NCBI WGS metagenome assembly OJBB01 (sample SAMN05416789, study PRJEB24817) | seawater metagenome | isolation source: Sea water | place: Canada:Atlantic | collected 2013-07 | reverse complement strand
GATCTCTTATGAGCCAATTTATTGGTGTGTTTAACAATGCCCTATCCGATGAACTATGCGATAAACTCATGCAAGGCCATCATAAAAGTGACAAAGTTACTAAAGGTCGAGTGGGTAGCGGTGTAAATACGCAGCTAAAAGATAGTCATGATGTCACTATGACTGAAAAAGAGTGGCAAGCACTTCAGCTTGAGCTTGTTAACGCTAGCTATCCCCATGTAAAAGCTTATTTAACTGAGCACTATATGGCGTTGATTTCAGCGCTGAATCCAACGGTAACAGATCCTGAAACAGGTTTACCTGCTTCGGTGACTAAAGAAAATTTTGACCGTTTAGGAACTGCGTATTTAGATCAACTGATCCAGTATGTGTTTTGTTACGACAATTTTACCGTTCAGCGCTATGAGCAAGGGGTTGGTGGTTATCATTACTGGCATTCAGAGATTTTTCCTCAACTGCCGCATAATAAGCCATTACACAGAGTCTTAGCCTTTTTATATTACTTAAATGATGTCGAAGAAGGTGGGGAAACTGAATTCCATTATCAGGGAATAAAAGTTAAACCTAAAAAAGGTTCCTTAGTTATTTTTCCTGCGGGTTTTACCCATACACATAAAGGTCACATTCCACTATCTGATGAGAAATATGTAGTCACTTCATGGCTAATGTATAACAGAGCTGAGCAGCTTTACGGTAAGAAATAATATTGTCTAGCGCGTATAATTGTTCAGCTTAGATCACCTTAAAAGCATGAGTTATGCTTAACTTGATGTAACTTTTAGTTGAACATTTTCTTAGGTAGAGGAAAGCTAATCATGGTGCGGGGCCAAACTCTACTAGAATTACAGTCATCAGATTAAATACCTTTAATGAAATATTTATTTTTTCTTACTTAAATTATCGGTTAAAAACGCTCTAACAGCTCTTTGTGCATCAAGATGTGCTTGTTTGTTATAACCAACACTAACATTTCCCCAGGGCTGTTCCTTTGACTCTCGCCTAACATTCTTTAAGAACTGGTAACGCTGTTGTTGATCATCAAAATTATGATACGCCCCTGTATATGTCCATAATTGTTGGTGTATATCACCTTTATTGTTATTTAGTAATTGTTGGCAATAAATTGCTTGAGTCCATTCATCTTCTTCTCCCATCAAAATGCGTACAGGTACATTAGCTTTATAGTGTTTACCCGACATAAGATACTGTTGGTATTGCCAACAGCTTGGATAAAATGCAATGCCCGCACTATAACCTTGCTTTTGTTTGGTAGTGCTCTGCTCTAATACTTTTAATGTTATGGCACCACCGTATGACCAACCAAATAAGACAATATCGTTTGGATTTACTTCACTGAGTGATTGTAAATAGTTTAATGCGACCAAAGCATCCTTAGGTCTTCGTTGATTAAAGTGTTGCCATATTTTGTCTTCGGCTGTACATATCTCTTTGATCCCTTGTTGGCTGAAGCTATCTACAATTAATGTTGTATAACCCCATTTATTGAGCGTTTTTGCCCACTGATAGTGCTTATTTGAAACGCCATAACAACCATGTAGTAATACAGCGGCGGGATGAGGGCCAACTCCTTTCGCATGCATTAAGGTAGCGGACACCGAATATTCCTCTTCCGGTTCAGTACTGGATAACAAGATAATTTTTCCCTGAGGTTTTTCAGGCAACTGCAATAATATCAGCGCTATTGCCGACATAAAGATAGCAAGAAATACCATTAATTTTACCTTGGTAAGTATGGTTGTCATTTTTTCCATTTACAGCCCCACTTCAACGGATGGAGTATATTTACGAACCAATGAATCTTTGTTAGCCAATTTGCAATATCACCTGAGAGCTGTATATCTTTTTCTCCGATAAAATAACTCGAAGGTAACTTGCCAATAAAGACAATGGGTATGTTATTGGCGTTGGCATTTTCGATCATCATCGACACTACAGGCGTTATTGCAGGTACACCAATGACCAACAAACAACCACATTCCACCATTTTTTTTTGCAAAGCTTGATAACATTCTGAGTCAATATTTTCATCAGCAGCCAAAATTTGTGGTTTGAGTAAACCCGAGCAGTGTTGGCAATGAAGATCGCGTTGTGTCCACAAAGGTATAGGAGGCCATGCGTGCTGCTTCGCGCAATCAAGGCAATATAACCTTTTGATTGAGCCATAACATTCGTAAACCGGATGTTGTTCAGTATTAAAAAGGCTATCAACGGTTTCAGTAAACAACGCAGATAAATAGTGATTCAATAAACAATCGAGCTGTTTATCAATGTGATTTTTATTAATGGTCAATACTTGCTGGTAATAGTCATAGGATGCTTTCCAGTAGAGATATCTGCAACGTTTCGATGCCTTAAATTCAGCCAGAGTATAACTAGTGATTGGCACTTTGGGATCTAACCACTGCCCTGAGGGATAATCTGGCAGTCTCCCTTTGCGTATTCCTGAGCCCGTAATCGCTACGCAATGTTTAGCCCTGATACGATTGATTAATAGGAGCTGAAATGTTCTCCAAAGCTCACTTTGCAGTAAATGATGATTTATATATCGTCTATACAAACTCAGTGTTATCAAACTGCTCAAGATAAAGGGGATTAAAAGAGGCGCACTTAATTGCTCTAATCCAGTGATTAACCAGAAATACCAAATCATCCATGCCAACAGTGCATTAAATGTTGCCGCTAAGCTAGCTAACCTAGCATGCTTTAAAAATAACGTTTTTATCGAGAAGTAAGCCAGAGCTAAGTTAATTGCCCATAAGTCGACTAAAGCATATAAGTTTATTCCCGTTAACCATTGGGCTACTAAGCCACCTACTAGGCTGATAAAAAGCGTTTGTAAAGTCGCTAGCGGATATTGATAGGCCATAGCAGATACCACGAGAATTATTGCCACTTCTCGACTATATATCTGCAGAGCAGGCACAGCTGTTCCTGTGAATAAAAGATGATTGGTATCTAAAGAAAATAAGGAAATAGTTAATACTATGAGCCAAATACTGGCTATTGCGGGAAGAGATAATATTGGCAGTTGTTTGGGAATGAGCACGGCGCGTAATCGACACTCGATCAATAGGCAAACGAGTAAGGTAACTAGAAACAAGCACAATCCCTTGATGCTGAGTATAGAGTCGCCCCAATACATGCCAACTATTGCGCCGTTATAACCAGCAATACCAAGTCTCCATTCTTGCACAGTGTAATCTTTAATAAGTAGGCTTAAGCCATTATTAATTAATACACCAAGTACAGCGGCAAAAGCCGACCACACAGAAACCAGAGCAATGGCTAAAACAATTAATAGGCCAGATAATTGCCGATCTAAAAAAGCAAGTTGGGCAAATGACCTGTATTGAGCGGTGAAATGATTGTTAAAATTGGCATTTATCATCACGCAGACGGCCTGGTATTAGATCAAGCGCAAATATATCTCGGTAAGTCTCGGCACGTCTTATAAGTTCTGGCCCCTGCTCACCTAATAATATGGTTGCCGGTCTGGGTTGAATAAACTGATTCGACTGAGTATGGCAATATGCACCAACATTACCGATACTGAGATGGTCACCGACATTGAGTGCTGGCATCAATATTTGCTCACGTAACCTGTCACTTTGCATACACAAAGGGCCAAAAATATCGACTGGCTTTAATAATCCTCTTTCTTCACTTTTTGTTGCGGCAACTGTCTTTATTTGATGATTGTAGTAACAAACGGTAGGAACCAAATTAACGCCTGCATCAATAATAACTGCGTTTCGACCACCAACTATTTCTTTCTTAGCAATGACGGTGCTTAACAGTTGTGTCGAGGCGTCGACTATTGCGCGACCTGGCTCTAGTATCAATGTTGGGTTATTTCCAAACAACTCGCTATGTTTACGAAGTTGCGCAAAAATATGTTCTGCATAAGGTAGTAGATAATCATTATCGGTACGTTGACTGCCACCAGGTAAATCGTACTCAGGTCTAAGTGTATTGGCCGAAGGAAAGCCTCCACCAATATCTATGCTCGTCGGCTTAAGCCCTATTTCTCGCGCTTGTTTTGCTAATTCTATGAGCTTTTCTACTGCATTAGCGTAAAGTTCATGGACTAGAACAAAGGTACCTACGTGGCAGTGAAAACCTTCAAATTGAAGTTTTTTATTGCGGGAAATTTTCTTAAGTGCAGTTAAACTTTCCCCATTTTCATTGTTAAAGCCAAATTTGGTCCATGGGTTAGTACCAAAACGAAAATTTACTCGAATAGCCACTCTCGCAGGGGTAATAAGCTCTTCAGAAAGCCTGTCGATGAGTTCTAGTTCATTGAAATTATCAATGTTGACCAGTGCCCCCTCGCTAAGTGCTAATTGCAGTTCTGCTTGAGTTTTATGTGGCCCGTTAAATATAATATCTTTGCCAGGTATACCTAAGGTGCGTGCCAACTCATATTCCATACCAGAAACGACTTCAGCTTGAGCACCTTCTTGACGAAGAATGGCGCAAACGGCTGGAAGGTAATTGGTTTTAATGGAATATGCCACCTTGGTATTAACGTGTTCATCAGTAAAGCTGCGTTTGAAATTTTTAAAATCCTGACGTAATCGTTGCTCTGAGACCACATAAAGCGGCGAGCCAAATTTTTGCAATAATCCAACAGTATCCAAAGTTAGGGGTTCATCTGCTGCTACCGTTATATTATGGAGTTGGTGTTTCTCCAAAGCCAAAAATGGCAATACCTCTATAACTGGCCGATGGTAAGGTTTAAGTGCAATTGTCATGGTATCAATTTCCCTTCATTTGGTCTGAAGCAATTCGATTATGGTGTAGATATCCCTTGGTAGAAAAAGAGGCTAACTGATATGGCTGTAAACGTAATTCAGTCGTACTTCTTACAAATACCAGATCTGTTTTGTCTGATTTTGGGGTTACTTCTTCACCTAGTGCAGTATGAACAACTTGTTGAGGATGATTCGATCCTAGTGTCGCAGAGTAATAGATCCAACCGGTAAAACGTGGATTGATCTCGATAAGATAAAAACGGTCTAGTATCTCATCCCTAATAAATTCTCCCTCTACCGGTCCAACCCATTTAATTTCTTTTAAGAAACGGGCAAAGGCTGCTTCCAATTCGACTTGAGGCAAACGCATAGCACGCCAAGTACTGCCTTTGGGGCATAAGCTTAATTTTTTTACCGTTAGCATAGATAGTGGTTCATGCTTATGATTACAAACAGTTGCTACAGCAAAGCTTGGCCCGCTTATCATTGGTTGCACCAAGACTTCCTTCATTCCATCATAATAGAGTGTGTGCCATGCAGCTTTTGCCTGACTTTCATCAATAACTGATACACAAAATGAGATAGGTCCTTTCACCACTGCAGGCAAGCCAACTCTTTTAACAGCTGCCAACACTTCATCTTCATTACGGGCACTAATAGTTTCAGGGATTATGAAACCCTGTTGATCCGCCTTGTACATGCCACTAAACAGCTGTGTTTTACTGCGCTTTTCAAAGCTTTCTAAGTTGGGTAATAAAGTATGTACGCCCAATTCTCTTAGCTCATCGGCAAACTTAATAAAAAAAGGTATTTCCCCGTCCAAACAGGGAATCAATACGTCGATGGGCTGCATTTTTATAATTTTTTTCAAACGTTCAAATAAACTATTTTCATTTTTTGTTACCGGTAATTGAAAACACACATCAAACAACTCTTTGTTGTAAGCCCCTGAGTCAAAGGTGCCGTAACAAAGGCCGATTAAATGTAAGTCGCCAGAAGCACTGCGTAATGCTCTAGCAACGCCGATACCTGAATTAACAAGATCAAAGCTACTAGTTCCGGTAACTGCTACACGCAGCCCCCCTCTAATAGGTATTGGTGTATTACTGTTGTTACTTGGTGATTGACAATTGTTCATTTCTGTCACATTTATGTGGCCATGGCGATCAAGATGCTGCATGTCATCAAGTCGCACTACGTCTTCTGTAATACTACGAACTAACAATGGTGCGTCATTGGCGCGATTTGAAGGAGATATTATTCTATCTATCGCAGGTTCAGTTAATAGTTTCAGTAGTTCTACAGCTAAGTTTTTATTGGCCCAATGAGCCAACATACACCAATCAGGGAGACAGGATTTAACGCCTTCTAAAAAGTAAATTGAACCGCCTGTTGGGTGGATCAAATCTAAAGTGATGGGTCCCTGAGTTCCTAATTTTTTAATAATTTCCAGCCCCTGCGTCTCTAACTCCGGACTAACAATAATACTGCTACAAACTGAATGACCATTACTGTTTATAGCCAGTTTTCTACATGAGAGGTTTTCAACCCGCTCACCTTCTTGATTGATAAGACAAACCAGTGAATATGCTTCTCCTGCAATGCGCGCCTGTAAGAGGACTCCAGAACGTCGGTCTCGCTCTAGCACCGCGGATGAGAAACGTAAAACCTGTTCCGCGTTATGGGCAATTAATTCTAATTCCGCTCCTTTGACCAGTACAGGGTAGCCAAGATGATCTGCATAATGTGCGACTTCATGCAGATGATGAGCAATTAAACTGTGAGGATAAGCAATATGATGCTGATGTAGATATGAGGCCAACGTAAGTGAACCCAATTGAGCCATTTTATCGGCATTGGGTACCAATGTATTTATCCCCTGTTTATGCAGTCGATCTGCTAGTCGTGCCGTGGCTGCAATATCTCGTTCTAAACAAGGAATAAAAGCGTTAAACCCTAGTTTTTTTTGTGCATTAATTAAACTTGCATAGAATGCCTCATCTCCTTTGAGAGGACTCTGAATTCGTGTCACTGTATCAACCACACCAGGTTGCCATGCCCCCGTCATGGCCGAATCATCAACAAGAGCGTCAATAGTCAGAGATCCCTGCCAACCTGCACGCAATGCTCGGGCTACGCTGGCTCCGGCATGCGGAATATCAAGACCACCAAAACCGGTAATAGCGACTCGAGTATTAGAAATTTTCATAAACAAATCCTGTGCCACTGAGTTGTTGGATGAAAAGTAACGCATCTTGTCTGGCTTCTATTACCGATACATCGAATTTACTGGTTAGCGCATCGGCAAGTTCGTCGCAGGTAGTACCATTTTGTAAGGCAACCAACAATACACCTGCACTGTCATTACAGGTACAAATAGCTCCACTGCGGTTGTCTATCAATATCCACTCGTTTTCTTCTAATCCTGGTTCTAGAGAAACCCATGAACGAAGCGCAAATTGTTGTGGAATAGTAGTCTGCTCTCTATTGGTAAAACTATTCATAATACTTTCCCTTTTGTACCTGAAATGTATAAATATTTATTTTTAACCAAAATGTAACTGCTTTCTTACCCGTGTTTAGTAAGCCATCACTGATTAACCATAATCTACTAGATATTTTTCTGTCACTAAGTGAAGAATTCGATGTAGAGATAGTTTTGCGAGGGAACGAATACCTTTGAGCGGTGAAAAGCAGATAACAAAGCAGGAGTGTAAAAATAGATAACAATGAAAAAATGATAAGTAAGTTTTAATATTTACTGATGAAGATCTGTCTAATTTAGATCGATTCAAACAGATTGACAGACACATACTGACTTGAGGCAGTAAGAATTGATAAAAGAAGATTAACAGGTTGGTTATTCTTTGCGGCATTATTTGTGCCGCTGATAATGCTGATTGATAACAGGTGGTGAGAAAATATTGACTCATAGTGATACCCAAGATGTATGTAAATAAATCTATATTTACCCCTCAAACAGCGACATACATTGGCAAAGTAAATATTTATTACTAATTTACAAAAAGTTTAGTCTAAAAGTGCGTTTTTGCAATTGATTGAATTATTCGGTAAAAGTTAGGCTTCAAGCAAAGTTCGCCATGATCTGATTACCCGTATGTTCCATATATGACGTATAAACAATACTTTACTTAAACTTTATTGAATATAATTTGCACAAGTAAGCTACCAATCAGACCTAGAATTCTTTAATTAATTTAATCCTGTATTCCATCATTTTACTCTTTTTACGAAGAACGAGACGCCGAAATAGTTTTTTATCCTTGCTAGATAATTATTGTTGCAAGGTGCTCTGACTATTTCAAATCAAAATACCATGATGAAATAATGAGGATAGCTGCAATGATGTCACTACATTAAATACTGCAACCCTTTTGATACAAATCAATTGATTACTGATACATTGGCGATAGTCTAATGACATTGGTATTATTGCTAATGCTGTATTACTTTTAAGGTAGTACTGCTTTTTTGTTCAATTTTTCCCACATAAATATTTTAAGTTTTACTTTTCTGGGATGAAAACTATTGAGCACGCTCACCTAGTTTAAGGAATAGCTTTTCCATGCAAGAAGTAAACGATTCTCAGCACAAAATTGAATTTTACAGCGTTATTTCGCTAATTGTTTTAACTTTAATTATCTCTGCATTCCTATTTCTCGACATAGATAAGCATAAAGTAATCAACTTAAACTCAGCAGATATTAAGGTAGTTGATGATCGAGCCGTGCTAGGAGCTTCTGTTGCCAACGTAGTCAAAACCAATCATGGTATTGAGTTTAGTTGTCAAATAACAACATCTCATCTTGATCAACCTTACTGTGAATTAATCATAAACCTACAAGATTTAAGTAAACAAGCCCCTTTGACTGGGCTAGATTTATCCAATTACGAACAAATTGGCTTATGGATTAAACATAGTCACTCAACACAACCCGGCACTCGCATTGAGTTACGAAACTTTGATCCTAGTTACTCAACCAAACAAAACCAAGTGGTTTTAAAACATAATACATTGGAATATCTAGAAGCATATGTTGCGAATCCTGTTTGGTTAAACCTAGTTGATTTTACTATTCCTCAATGGTGGAACAATAACCATAATTTATCATTAAACAATGGTGGAACTGATTTTTCAAATATCTATTCAATAGCAATAGCACCGAGTACGAGAGTACAACAAGGAAATTATCAATTAACCATTGAGCGAGTCGAATTAAAAGGAAAATATGTTAGTTCCACTACACTCATAGCTGTACTCATAATGCTATGGAGTACAGCGTTAGGTTATGTCATACGACGCTTAGTACCCGCTAAACAAGTTGATATTGAAATTCCAGAACAAGCAAGTCACACCATCGAATTTGGTGCCATGAGCTGCCCTTTAACAGGCGCACTCAACAGAATTGGATTACGCAAATGTTTTGACCAACTAGCGCCTAGTGATTTACACAAGTTAAGCATTATTTTTATTAATATTGATTATTTTGAAGATCTTTACCCTAACTATGGTCAACAAATAGCAGATAAAATTTTACAAAAGTTTGTCGAAAAAGTTGATAAGACTTGCCGCTCTAGTGATACAGTAGCCCGATGGAATACGGAAGAATTTTTATTAGTATGCCCTGACACAGAATTATCTCAAGCGGTTGATGTTGCAGATAAAATTAGAGTAGCCATCCAGGAAAGTGCTTGGCCAAATGATATCAAAATCACTTGTAGTTCTGGTGTTGCACAAATGCATGATGAGGATCTTAATGATTTGATTGCTCGGGCAAATAAAGCACTGTATAAAGCAAAAAGTAGCGGCAGTAATAAAACAGCTGCAGCTTAATTACACAGTGCGTCATGAAGATAAAAATTAGAAAGAGTGATAAGCACCTTTATATATTTTAAATATATTAAGGATATAACAAGTAGGGTTTACGCTTTTGCATAAAGTCCGTAAGACCTGCTCGCCAACTTAATTTAATTTGCTTTGCACTTTGCCCTGCCATAATCGCTTTCCTTAATTTGTCAGTACCTGCTAATTTATCCATAAATTTGGGACTATTAAAAAAAGTAGTCTTTTGTTTGGCAAAAGCTTTATACCAGCTCAAGATATATTCTAAATCTAAACCATGACTAATAACCTGACGTAAGTCTTCGCCTTGCACCCTTATATTCATGAATTTAGGTTTACTTGAAGCTCCAGGTGTTGAAACTGGGGTGAAAGTAAAATCTCCGATATGCACATTGTCATGACCGATCACCTGAAATGGAAAGGGGGTTCCTCGGCCGATACTCACCGGTGTTGCTTCAAAAAAGGCGAGTGAAGGATATAAAGCAATTGAATGAGCATTTGGTAAATTAGGACTTGGCTTTACCGGTAGAATATAGGCAATGTTTCTTTGGTAGTTTTTTACTTTATAAACACTGAGATCAAGCTCTTTTTTACTTGTTAACCAGCCTTCCCCTTTGATCATTTGCGCAAGCTCAGCAACTGTCATTCCATGTAATAACGGTATTGGATGCATACCTACGAATGAACGAAATTCTTTTTCGAGTATTGGGCCGTCGACAAAAGCACCATTCGGGTTTGGTCTATCTAAAACAATGAATTTTACCCCCGCATCAGCGGCAGCTTCCATCATGTAATGCATGGTACTGATATAAGTATAAAAACGGACACCTACATCTTGAATATCAAAAACGATGGCATCAAGTTTTTTCAGGGTACTTAAGGAAGGCTTTCTATTTTTACCATACAATGAAACCAAGGGAATCCCGGTTTTACTATCAACACTTGAGTCGAATTTTTCACCTGCATCATGGTCACCACGAAAGCCATGCTCAGGTGCAAAGATCATCTTGATATCGATATTTTTATTCAATAAAACATCGACTAAATGTTCATTAAATACAGTAGAGGTTTGATTAACGACTAAGCCAATTTTTTTTCCCTTTAACTCAGGTAGGTACTGCTCAATTTGCTCAGCACCAACCATCACATGACTTACTGCATTTTCTGTATATGCAGTAGCAGGAAAGCTAAAAAAAAACATAGATAAACTAAGGAATAAGAGGATTGCTTTGGTAATAATAACTGACTTCATAAATGCTGTATTAATTCCCTTGTTGCTCGACCGCTTTTCTCAGAAAGCCATTTTTCTTAGCTAACGCAGCTTCAGCTTGAGTATAATCTAAACCAGTTAATACCATTAAACTCGCCACTTTTGTTTGATTTTTGGCTTGGGCTAGTGCCTTTTCTGCCGTGGAAAAGTCGCATTCTGTTGCCTGCATGACAATTCGAACAGCACGTGCATAAAGTTTTTCATTGCTGGCATTCACATCAATCATCAGGTTTCGATAACTTTTACCACTTCGGATCATGCTCGCCGTACTTAGCATATTCAAAATAAGTTTCTGTGCGGTGCCCGATTTCATTCGAGTAGAACCCGTCAGTGCTTCAGCGCCTACTATAGCGCAAATACTAACATCTGTATTTTGGGCATAATCGCTATTGGCGCTACAACTAATACCGATCACTTTAGCGCCTTTCTCACTGGCAAAAGCCATTGCAGATAGTACATAAGGTGTGCGGCCACTGGCAGCTATTCCTACTACAACATCTCTATTAGATAAACTTATTGCTTTCAAATCATCAATCGCTAGTTGTCTATTATCTTCAGCGCCTTCAACTGCCTTATACATAGCGCCGGCCCCTCCAGCAAGAATGCCAATAACTTGCTCACTCGATACACTAAAGGTCGGTGGACATTCCACGGCATCAAGTACACCTAATCGCCCACTCGTCCCTGCTCCGATATAGATCAGTCGACCGCCATCAGCAAAAGCATCAACTATAAGGTCAACTCCTTGCGATATTTCAGGAAGTAATGAACCAACAATCGCAGCAACTTTTTTATCTTCTGTGTTTATTTTTTTAAGTACACCAAGGGAGTCAAGCAAGTCAATATCTAGCGTATTTGGGTTTTGTCCCTCTGTTGTTATATTATTAAGTTCATTAACTAACTTTGCTTGCGTGTTCATGAAATTCTCTCATTTTGATTACTAGGGATTGTTTTCAATTTAATCACTTAACTACATAATTAACGATTAAGCTAAAGCGCACAATAATTATCATGGTACACTGATAACTCATAATAAATAGAAAAATAAACGACATTTATTTCGTTGCATTCATTTTATTTTCCATCACTATTTGTCAGTAAATCAGTAGAAATCACATGAGTTATACATCCAGACTAACCAAAGCCATTATCGATTTAGACGCCCTCGTTAAAAATTATCAATATATTTCCAACCTATCAAGTAACAGCGATACCATTGCCGTGATCAAAGCCGATGCTTATGGTCACGATGCCAGTAAAGTAGCCCAAGCGTTAAGTTCAGAAGTGAATCTACTTGCGGTTGCATTTATTGACGAAGCATTGGCGCTTCGTGCTGATGGTATTGAGACCAAGGTCCTTGTTCTTGAGGGTCCTTTTAAAGAATCTGACCTTGAGTTAGCACTAGAAAATAATTTTGCTTTAATGCTGCACAGTGATTATCAAATAGACTGGCTAAAATCAATGAGCCCTGAATTTTATGGCGATATATGGTTAAAAGTTGATACTGGGATGAACCGCTTAGGATTCCAAGTTGAACAAGTAGACAACGTCATGTCACAACTATCGACTAAACAGATCAAGAACTTGGTTTTATGTTCACATTTTGCCACAGCTGATCAGATTGATTGTGAACGCCCCGTCAAACAACTCGCGAATTTAAAAGTTTTAGTTAAAAAATACGGCTGTAAATTTAGCATGGCTAACTCTGCAGGTATTTTAAATTGGCCAGAAAGTCATGGTCATTATAATCGATTAGGCTTGGCACTTTATGGTGCATCCCCGATAGGTGATAGTCGCAAAAGCCGACCACTCATTCCCGCGATGACATTACAAGCTAATATTATTGCAATACATACAGTAAAAGTCGGTGAATCAGTGGGTTATGGCAACATTTGGCAAGCTCAACGAGATACAAGGTTAGCAACAGTAGCTATTGGATATGCTGACGGTTATCCTCGCAACGCTAAATCAGGAACACCAGTGTATATTAACGGTTCGCTAGCTCCGCTCGTAGGCCGAGTTTCAATGGATATGATCACCGTTGATATTACTGATTTAAAACATACTGCGATTGGCGATACTGTAGAATTATGGGGCAAGAACCTAAATATTGATATCGTTGCTCAAAACAGCGATACCATTAATTATGAATTGTTAACTCGAGTATCTAAGCGCGTACCAAGACTCTTTGTAAGTTAACTCAGAGCCCAGGTATTATTTATTCGATACCAATATATTTGTGAACTTGCACCGATAAGCGCCAATTATTAGCAATACATGTTGCTATTGCTAAATCGGTTGCACGTTTCTTTTGGCTAATTGGCTGTAAATATACCGGCGTATTTTCGACTTGATGCAGTGCCAATAGTGCTTTTAAATCATCTACATTCTGCTCTGTAGCGACAGGGTGTTTTATTTCATTTGCACGTAACATAGCACTCGCTAAAATATCATAACCACCACGCATCTTAATCTTAGGAGAAACAGTCACCCAGCATTTTGTAGTGGTAATAATTTCGAAAGTACCAGATGTTTCAATTTGCGTGCTGTAGCCTTGTTCTTCTAAACTTTCACATAGTGGCGTTAAATCGACCATACAAGGTTCACCACCCGTAATAACAATGTGTTTGGCTTTGAAGTTCTTTTCTTTCACTAACGCTAAAATATCTTCAGGAGAAAAGGTAGCCCACTGAGAAGTCTCCGCTTTTTTAGCTAACATAGTGTCAGGACTGACTTGATCCTCAAGTTCTATATCCCAAGTATGTTTAGTATCACACCAAGAACACCCGACAGGACAACCTTGCAGTCGAATGAAAATTGATGGCTGGCCCGTAAAGGAGCCCTCCCCTTGAATTGTTTCAAAAAGCTCATTAATTTTATAGTTCATGGGTATTATGGTTTTCTCTTCTGCAATGTGGTTTATTTTATGTGGTTTATTTTATGTGGTATTCACTTTCTGCTTTAGCCCATTAGTTATTTCAAGTAAAATGATAGGCATTATTACTATACCAACCAGACAAATTAATTGAACGCTTAGCGAGAGTTCGAAGGCTTAGAGGCCAGGCATTGATTACAGATAATGATTATTCCATTGTCAAAATCAATAACGCCGCATATAAGCCTTTACCTTTTATTAGGTACTCGCCTTTCGGGAGCTCATTAGCAAACTTAAAACATCACAAAATGAATGAAATATAGAATAACTATGTTTAAATAATTTTACTTGTTTGAGGCTCGCTACTAAAGCTCTAGGCTGTACAATAAATTAGTCTGCTTGGTATTATACCTTAGATCAATTAAGAGAGCTTTCAAATGGCTGAAAAAGTTGTTGTTATTTATTCTGGTGGCATGGATTCCTTTACTGTATTAAACCGTGCTAGAAAAGACGGAAAACAAGTGTTTGCGTTGTCCTTTGATTATGGTCAACGTCATGTTAAAGAGTTGGAGTGCGCTAGCACGGTTTGTAAAGAGTTAAATGTTAATCATAAAGTAATTGATATTTCAGCAATTAATCAATTACTCGCTGGTTCTTCGCTTACAGATGATATTGATATTCCTGAAGGTAATTACGAAGCGGACAATATGAAATCAACTGTTGTGCCAAATCGTAATATGATTTTACTTTCTTTGGCCGTTGCTTATGCAGTATCGGTTGGGGCTGACCAAGTTTATTATGGCGCGCATTCTGGTGACCATGCTATTTACCCTGATTGTCGACCTGAATTCGTTGAAAAAATGAATGATGTTTGTAAAATTGCCAATTATGAGAGTGTCGAAATATTTAGCCCTTATTTAACCGTGAATAAAACAGCAATCCTTGCTGATGGTATTGCGATGGGTCTAGATTATAGTAATACTTGGACCTGTTATAACGGTCGAGATAAAGCATGCGGTAAATGCGGTTCTTGCCAAGAGCGCTTAGAAGCTTTTGAAGAAAATAATGCCACAGACCCAATCCCATACGAATAAAGAACGCTGAAGTAATTACAGATGAAATAATCTAAATAAGTGAAGCTATGACTGATTCAAAATTAGATGCAAATAATGTAACTAGCGCTGTTGAACAATCTTATCGAACTAAGGCATATCAACTGCTTGAAGGTCACTCAGATATAAGTTTTGTGGCAAAAAGCATTAATCTATTTTTGATTATACTTATCATTAGTAATGTCATTGCGGCTATTTTTGAATCAGAGTCAAATTACCATGAGCAATATTTAATCGAATTTGCCGTATTTGAATTTATTTCTTTATCTATCTTTTGTGGAGAATACCTTTTACGTTTGTGGTGTTGTGTTGAAGCAAAAGAGTATGCTCATCTATCTCATAGCAAGGCCAGAATTAGGTATGTATTTACCGCGATGGCTTTAATTGATCTTATTGCTATATTGCCTTTTATTATTGCCATGTTTTTTAGTATCGATTTACGTTCATTACGCCTTATTCGCGTTTTACGTTTATTAAAACTAACGCATTATTTTAAAGGTTTTAATATTTTTATTTCGGTAATCGCAAAAGAATTAAAGAGCATTACTGCTGCTATGATGGTGATGATATTTCTCATCATCATTGCTGCCAGTTTAATGCATGCCATTGAAGGTAAGATTCAACCTGACACTTTTGGTAGTATTTTGCAGTCTCTTTGGTGGTCTGTCGTGACAATGACAACCGTGGGATATGGTGATGTTGTACCAATCACTGCCTTAGGAAAAGTGATAGCCACCGTTATTATGCTTATTGGCGTAGGTTTAGTTGCATTGCCCGCAGGTATGTTAGCAGCTAGATTTGGAGAAGAGCTTAGAGAGCGAAAAGAAAATCTAGATTATAAAATTAAAGGAGCATTAACTGATGGTTTTATCAACCAAGATGAGTACCAAGAATTAGCTAAGCTTGCTGATAAATTAGAAATTGATCAAGACGACTTTCAACGAAGTATTGCCCAATTAAAGCACGGAAATCACCACAAAAAATGCCCTCACTGCGGTAAATAAAGAAAAATCACTTTTTATTCTATTTCTTTAGACAATTAACATAATGTTTTTTAATCATTTAAAGGACTATAGATTATTATCTTCCGTTTATTGGCTTTTAAGACAAAAATTTTATAACCGTTAAGGCGCTTTAGCCCTAGACTTAAGAGATGTTCAATGAACCATTGAGGATATCTTATGAGCGCGACTTGGAAGTATCAAGCACGACGTTTGAAGAAGATGATTGATTCAAATAATGAAACTCAAGCCCACCTTTATATGGAACATTTATTATTATTTCCGGTCGACATTCAAGACCGAATAATAGAAGAAATTAGCCACCTGCCCCACTGTACGAGTGATGCGATCGCTAATATTCTAGGTCATTACTCAATACTAGAGCTTAAGTAAGCTGAACGTTGGAGTAAGCAGAACTCACTCGAAATCCCCTTTCTGCGATTTTCATCGTTAAAACGTCGATAAATAGCCAACTATTCATAAACGTTTTGCCTTGATTATCGAATAATGTAAAACACTAATCAGACATTTAGTGATTTCAGCTTAAGTAACCTGAACTCTGGATAAGCAGCACTTGCTCAACATTTCCATTTTTGCGGTTCTCATCGTTAAAACGTCGATAAATAGCCAGCTATTCATAAACGTTTTGCCTTGATAACCCCATAAATTGAAACCTTGATTGGACATTTTACTACTCTGAGTTTGTTGATATTTTCACAATAGAATCTAAGTGATTGATTTACTAAAGCATCAATCACACATTATCCAGAGTTCAGATTAAGTAGATAATTGCTGTATTCTTAATTTTGCAATTTTATCGCGTACAGAAGCGGCTTGTTCAAACTCTAAATTCTGAGCATGCCCTTGCATCACTTTTTCAAGTTCAACTATTTTAGCGTCTATTTGTGCCGTCGTAAGTAGTGGTTCTTCTGCTTGTTGGTTAATATGGTAATTAGTATTCGCTTCAGCAACTTTATCAAATGACTTAGCATCACTATAATCACCAACGCCCATGACATCAGTTATTCTTCTGACAACACCTTGTGGAGTAATATTGTTATCTAAATTGTATTGGTGTTGCTTGATTCTTCGTCGATCTGTTTCATCAATAGCACGGCGCATAGAGCCTGTTATTCTATCTCCATATAATAACGCGCGACCATTAATATTACGTGCAGCTCGGCCAATGGTTTGAATCAAAGATCGATCAGAACGTAAAAACCCTTCCTTATCAGCATCTAAAATTGCCACTAAGGAGACTTCTGGCATATCTAAACCTTCTCGAAGTAGGTTAATACCGACTAAAACATCGAACTTACCTAACCTGAAGTCTCTTATAATCTCAACGCGTTCAACGGTATCAACATCGGAATGTAAATAACGCGCTTTGATATTATGTTCGTGTAAATAGTCGGTTAAATCTTCTGCCATACGTTTAGTTAACGTGGTAGCTAAAACCCTTTCATCTAAAGGTAAACGTTTATTAATCTCTGATAATAAATCATCAACTTGCGTTTCTACCGGTCTAACTTCAATGATGGGGTCAAGTAAACCTGTGGGTCTAACCACTTGCTCCGCAATATCGCTACCACATTTTTCTAATTCAAATTTGCTTGGTGTGGCCGAGACATAAATTGTTTGTGGAGAGATCGCTTCAAACTCTTCAAACTTCATTGGCCTATTATCTAAAGCGGATGGAAGTCTAAAGCCATATTCAACCAAGTTTTCTTTACGTGATCTATCACCTTTATACATGGCGCCAATTTGTGGCACGGTAACATGAGACTCATCAATGATAAGTAAGCCATCATCCGGTAAATAATCGAATAATGTTGGTGGTGCGCCTCCTTCCTCTCTACCAGATAAATAGCGAGAGTAGTTCTCGATACCAGAGCAATAACCGAGTTCAGTCATCATTTCAATATCAAATTGGGTGCGTTGAGTAACACGCTGCTCTTCGACTAACTTATTGTTATCTTTGAGCTGTTGTGATCTGTGCTTTAATTCAATTTTAATTTTTTCTACTGCCGCTAAGATTTTCTCTTTAGGCGTAGCATAATGTGTTTTTGGGTATACAGTGACCCGATCAAGCGTTCTTTCAACTTGTCCTGTTAGGGGATCAAACTGACTTATCCGTTCAATTTCTTCATCAAATAACTCTACACGTAAAGCCAGGCGGTCAGATTCAGCAGGAAAAATATCAATAACGTCGCCACGTACTCTATAAGTAGCACGCGCAAAAGCAACATCATTTCGAGTGTATTGCAGTTCCGCAAGACGACGCAAAATATCACGCTGATTTATAATGTCACCTCGGCTGATATGTAACATCATTTTCAAATAAGAGTCAGGATCACCCAAACCATAAATAGCTGACACTGAAGCAATAATGATGACATCTCGACGCTCTAACAGCGCCTTGGTAGCCGATAGACGCATTTGTTCTATATGTTCATTAACTGAGGCATCTTTTTCTATAAAAGTATCTGTCGTTGGCACATACGCTTCAGGCTGATAATAATCATAATATGAAACAAAATACTCAACGGCATTATTAGGAAAGAATTCTTTCATTTCACCATAAAGTTGTGCCGCCAACGTTTTATTAGGTGCTAACATCATGGTCGGTCGGTTAAGCTTTTCAATCACGTTAGCAATGGTAAAAGTTTTACCTGAGCCTGTTACACCTAACAGCGTTTGATGGGCTAAGCCCGATTCAATACCATCTAGTAGCTGCTTAATTGCTGTTGGCTGGTCACCACTTGGTGTGTAATCAGAACAGATAGTTAACTTCTTCATACCACTTGCTCCGTTGAAGCAGGCTCAATTTGACTAAACTCTTTGCTAAATAGTCGGTAAGAAATCATAGCCATCAAAACATTTCCAAGTAAAGCGCCTACAAATAAGCCCGGTAAGCCGTAAAACAAACTACCTACATAGGCTAATGGTAAATAACAAACAAATAGTCGAATGATACTTAAGCCCAAAGCAATCATAGGTTTATGCAAAGCATTAAAAGATGAGTTTGTTAATATGATAATGCCTTGCAAACCATATCCAAGCGGGAGTATCCAAATAAATAATTTAATTAAATCGGCAACTTCAGTCTCTTTACTAAAAGCACTCGCTATCCAATGTGCGCATAGCGCCATTATAATATAAATAACGACTTGCCAAACTAAGATGAACTTTATAGCAACTTTATATGCTGTTTCAACACGGTGTAATTGACCAGCACCGAAATTTTGGCTAATAAAAGGCGGTAACGTCATTGATAAAGCTAACACAATTAAACAAGCGATTGACTCAAGTCTTGAACCAACACCAAAGGCTGCAACTGCTGCCTCACCATATGATGCTACGATTGCAGTCATAATCGCTGCTGCTAAAGGTGTTAACATATTTGCACTTGCAGCAGGCAGACCTATTTTTAAAATATCTTTACAGGCAACAATCAATTCTTTTATAGGCAGCATAGTTGTATGAATAAGGTCATGCTTTTTAGTTAAGATGTACAACACGAAACCTAAACCAAAGACCCATGAAATTAAGGTGGCAATTGCAGCACCTTGTATCCCCATGGCTGGGATTGGGCCGAAACCAAAAATAAAAATAGGGTCTAGTATGGCATTTATAAGTCCAGCACTACCCATTATCATACTAGGTGTCTTCGTATCTCCTGAGGCACGTAAAACTGCATTACCTATCATTGGACCAATTAAACAAACACTTCCGATATACCAAATATCCATATAGTCATGGATCAAAGGTAATAAAGATGGCTGAGCACCAAGTAAGGTGAATAAGGGGTCTGTAATGAAATAACCTACTGTGGATAAACACGCCACTATGATTGCGGCTAAATACAATGCAGCTGTCGCCGCGTTTTTTGCAGACCTTGTATCTTTTTTCCCTAAATACTTAGCAATAACTGCTGAGGTGCCTATACCTAAACCAATAGTTAAGCTCAGTACGGTGAAAGTAACTGGAAATGTAAAACTAATAGCAGCTAAAGGTTGTGTTCCTAGCAGTCCAACAAAAAATGTATCTATTAAGTTGAATGTCATCAAAAGCACCATGCCATAAATCATTGGAATGGTCATACGCTTTAAAGTATTAGCAACAGGATCTTCGAGTAGATTAACTCGTTTTTTATTATGTTTTGCAGTATTAGTTTCGGTCATTTAATATTATCAGTGATTCTATTTTGTCTGTCTGGGTAAATAATATGTAGCGGTACATTGTAAAAGATTAACTAACTTTTACCTAGTGTAGATTTATCTGATTAGCTCGCTTTAACTAAAACTTATGTTACTTAATGTGATAATTATTAAATACATGGTGAAATCTTTGCACCATAAGGCGTAATGAATAATACAAGAGGCATATATAGTCGAAACATCAATAATTAAAAAAATTCACAGTTATATAGCCTAGAGACGAGATGGTCAAAAATCACCCTGTTTATCAATTATAAAGCAATATTTCGCTAATCCATTGAAATATATAACTTTAAAAACAAGTGCTATTTGTGTTGACTTATAGGCACGCCAATTAAACCGCATTAGTAATGTAAACTTACACTTTAATCCACATAGTTATCCACAGTAATCGTGGATAACTAAAATTTCATTCATTTATCAGGCTAAAAAACACTGCCTGATCAGTAAGTACAAAAAAACATCTAAAAGTGGTGTAAAAGAACTGAATCTGAACACATCTTCAACAAACGATATTTATTTCAATTATTTATTATTTTTGTGTTGACACATAGGCCACAGGTCTTTATTATTCTGCCCCGTTAGCCACTGAGGTTAACGCGAGATTCCCCAATAGCTCAGTTGGTAGAGCGATGGACTGTTAATCCATGTGTCACTGG